>Ga0070741_10000296_pt1 | contig 190105 bp, 175 predicted proteins | sample Coa_R1_4_FD_66440 | JGI IMG/M metagenome (GOLD analysis project Ga0070741, IMG submission 66440) | Surface soil microbial communities from Centralia Pennsylvania, which are recovering from an underground coalmine fire - Coalmine... | ecosystem: Environmental > Terrestrial > Soil >... | reverse complement strand
CGGACGGCGTTCCCTGCGCGGCGGTGCGGCCTCTCCCACTGTTGTGCTAGAATGGCGACCGTCCGGATGTCGGGCAAGTGTTCCTGACGAGGAATCGTGCCGTTCTCCGCCGCCAAGCTCGCCAAGTATCGGACTGGGATGCGCCGCCGCATCGAGTCGCTCCGTCTCAAAACCGAAGACAGCCTGGATTTCGCGATCGACCACATGATGCAGGAACGCGTCGACAGCTACTTCCGGATCGAACAGGGCCTGGAGGAAATCGACCGGACCTTGACGCTGATCGAGGAAGAACTGCCGCATATCTGCGATCTGTCCGGGGCCCTCCGTTTGGAGGCGCGCCTTGAGTTCATCGAGGACCGCTGGGAGGAATTGGACAGCGAAGCACGCGAGCGACCCCGGCGGCGCCGGCGGCGGATCAATCTGGCGGATTTCCTGAAAGCCGCCGGCGGGGGCGGAGACCCGTCCGGCGTGCGAGGCGAGATCAACAGCGCCACCGAAGCCTTCGACGTCTTGGGGCTGGAATACGGCAGTTCGCTGGGCGCGGTGACCGCCGCGTTTCGCGAGCGCGCCAAGAAACTTCATCCCGACGCGCGCAAGGGCGACCGCAGCTCAGAACCTGAATTGCGTCGGATTATCGAAGCCTATCAATTCCTCAAGGAATATTTGAGCCTGAACGCCGCCGAGCCGCCTCGCGCGCAAGACGCCCGGTACAATCCGACGGAATGACCTCGTTGACGGACTCTCACCAATCCCAATACATCACCGATGCCGCCGGTCTGGAACGGCTCTGCGGCCGTCTCCGCCACAGCGGTCGTCTGGCGCTCGATACGGAGTTCGTGGGGGAAGACACGTTCGTCCCTCGTCTTGAGCTGATTCAAGTTGCCACCGACGAGGTCGCCGCCGCGATCGACTTTCCTGCGCTTCACGCCCAGGGCAAGCTGGACTGTCTCTGGGAGGTGATCTGCGATCCCCGAATCGAAAAAATCCTGCACGCCGGGCGGCAGGACCTGGAACTGTTCACGACGTATGCGGGCCAGGTCCCGACGCCGTTCTTCGACACACAGATCGCCGCAGCGATGGTCGGTTACGGCGCTCAGGTGGCGTACGCGCATCTCGTGCAGCGACTTCACGGGACCAAGTTGGCCAAGTCGTACACGTTCACCAACTGGAGCCAACGCCCGCTGACGAAAGAGCAACTGGCTTATGCGTTGGAAGACGTGCAATTCCTTCTTCCGATCCATGATCATCTCCGGTCGCGTTTGCAGAAACTCGGCCGGCACGACTGGGTGCACGAGGAATTCTCGCGACTGCGGGAAGCCATCGAGCGACGGACCGAGGAGCCGCAGGACCGGTACCAGCGCATTCGCGGATGGGACAACCTGAAGCCGCGAGCTGCCGCCGTGCTCCGCGAGTTATCGGCTTGGCGCGAAGCCGAAGCGCGGAGACGCAACATTCCGCGTGGTCGCGTGGTGCGCGATGAAGTGCTGCTCCAGCTCGCCCGCCAGGCGCCCAAGACCTTGGACGAATTGCGTTCCATCCGGGGGCTCCACTCGTCCGAGATCGAACGCAGCGGAGAAACTCTGTTGGCTCTTGTTCGCCATGCCTTGGCGCAGCCGCCGTCCGCATGGCCGGCTGTTCCGCGCGAGCGCAAACCCGAACCTGAATCAGCCGGCCTCGTGGAACTCCTGCAGGCGGTGCTCAGAGCCCGGGCGGTCGAAGAAGACATGGCCCCGACGCTGCTGGCCACATCCGCCGATCTCCAGGCGCTGGCCGAAGCCGCACGCCGTCGAGAGTATCCCGATCTTCCCATTCTGCGCGGGTGGCGTCGTCACTTAGCCGGGGAGACGCTGCTTGGCGTGCTCGCCGGAACCATTGCGGTCTCTGTCGATCCCGTCACTGGTGCCCTCCGGCTCATCCCGCGCGACCGCTCGTGACCGTTCCGTTCAAAAGAGAACAACCGCTTGTCTGTTCTGCCCTTCAACCCCGCTCACGCGGGCGCTCGTCCGGCTCATCGTCCGTCGGCGATAGCCAAATGCCTGCAGCAAGTGCGTTTTCCGCGAATTTCCCGCGTCGACCCTGGTACGCTTCTAGCACCCGCTGCCGGGGACAAGCCACGGTACAGATCGCTTACTCACAGCTAGGTGGGGGACCGGTGGGCGTGTCGGTGTGGAAGCTGACCTGTTCCTTTATCATGCCCGGTGGATTTCTCTTGCTCCTCGCCCTGGGCTTTCTGCGCCCCAGAGGACTGCCGGGCTGGCTTCAGCCGCTTGTCGGAGTCTTTCCGCTGATCACGTTGGCGTTCGGGCTTCTGTTCGGCTGGCTGTTCGATCGCAGCCGGATCGTGCTGGCCATGCTCATGCTGGCCTTGGCGGACAGGTCGTTGTGGCTCTTCGGGAGCGGCGATGCGGCAACGACGGATGTCGACCGCATCGTCTTTCAGGCCGTCGCGTTCCTGCTCCCGCTGAATCTGCTTGCACTGTCCCTGATTACCGAGGACAGCCTGTTGACTCCGCGAAGCGGGATCCGCGCCGCGCTCGTCCTGCTTCAGCCGCTGTTGGTGGCCGGGCTTTGTCGTGCGGGGCCGTTGGAATTCGCGGCGGCGTTGGAGTTCGCTTACGTCGATCCCACTCTCACCGCCTGGACGCCGATCGCGCAGCCGGCACTGTTGGCGTCGGGCACGGCCGTGGCGTTACAGGCGTCCCGATTCGTCGTCCGCAGAAACGCCATCGAAAGCGGGTTTGTCTGGGCGGTGCTCGCAGTCTTCGTCGCGTTGCAGGGGACCAAGTACGGTTGGAAGCCGACCAATTTTTTCGCGACCGCCGGCCTGATTCTCGTCATGACGCTGCTCGAAGCCTCTTACAAGGCCGCCTATGTCGACGAGGCGACCGGCATGCCGGGGCGGCAGGCGTTCGATACGGCGTTGAAGGGATTGGGGCGCCGCTATTCGGTGGCGGTCATCGAAATCGATCAGATCAAGTCGTACAACAACGCACACGGGCAGATTGTGGGCGGGCAGATCCTCCGTCTGGTGGCTGCAACCATCTCCGGCCTATCCGTCGGAGGCAGGGTCTATCACCACGCAGGCGACAACTTCGCCGCGTTGTTCCCCGGGAAACCCTCGGGCGACACGCTGGCGGACCTTGAGAGGATCCGAAAAGCCGTAGAGACTTTGGATCTCGTCCTGCGCGGGCGGGATCAGGTTCGTAAGCGACGGGACCGACGAAACGGAGCGAATTCCGCGCTCGAAGAATTGCCGGTCACGATCAGTATCGGCGTCGCAGAACGAAACGACGCCGCCATCCAACCGGATGCGGTGATCAAGACGGCTTACCGCGCGCTGTATCAGGCGAAGCTCGAGGGAGGCAATCTGGTCAAGCGAGGAGCAATTTCACAGCAAGCGTTGCCCAAACCGCTTCGCAACGCCCGCCGCGCCGTCGGCCGCGCGGTCGAGGCCAGCGCGGAAGGCGAACGTTGGAACGGCTAACCGCTTGCGCACGCGTCCCGCTCACAACAATGTTTTCACCGTCTCCGCCGGCCTCGCCAAAATGACCTTGTCGCCCTTTCGGACCAGCGGTCGTTGAATCAGATCCGGGTGCTTGATCATCAGGTCGATCAGCTCGTCCTCCGACAGGTCCTTTTTCGACAACCCTAGTTTTTTATGGATCTCCTCCTTCGTTCGCAGCGCCTCTTTGGCCGAAAGCCCGGCCTTTTTCAACAAATCCTTGAGCTGTGACTTGGTAAACGGTTTGGCGTAATAGTTCACCGCCGTGAACGGCTTTCCACTGTCTTTGAGTAATTGCACCGCCTGACGGCAAGTCGTGCATGTCGGCTTGTGGTATATGGTAATGTCGGCCATTACGCTGCTCCTCTCCTTCGTTGAGGCCCGCACCCACCTTGACGAGATTTTTTCGCCTATGTTAAGTAGCGCCTGAAGCGAAGGAATACGGGCTCGATGCCCTGTTCCACCGCCCGCCTTGCGCGGCAATGCCCGTGACTATTGGTAACTCGAGATGCCCAGCGTCGGAACCACTGATGCCAGCGGCCAATTCGCCTGCGCCACGCCGACACAGCGGACCCTCCGGGACTTGAAGACCAAGCGCAAGGGGCAGCCGGTGTTCGTGCTCGGCCATGTCCCTGAACGAAAAGGGCAGGAGGCGACCTTCGAGTTATTCAACATCCGGCTGGCAGTCGTGAAATTTTCGGACGGCTCGACGCTTGGCTATGACCCTGCGGAACTGTTGCTACCGACCGAGATCGACGAAAAAGGCGTCCCCTATTTCGAGATCCGTACCTGCTCGACTTGTGAGCAATATTTCCCGCTTACCGCAGAGGAATACCACTCCGGGCAAGAACCGACCGTTTGTCCGGACTGCGCCCCTTGAGCGCGGCCTCATTGTGAATTCTGAATTCAATCCACGAGCGGCGCCACTTCGACGGCTTTTTTGATCAGGCAGTCCCCGGCGAAACCTTGCAGACCCATGGGCAGCATGCCGGCGTCGATCACTCGGAGCGACGACACCTTGAACCCTTCCGCCACCTTCACGCCTTCCAGTTTCAACGCGTGGCAGATTTCCAGCTTCTTCCAAGCCGGATTGTTTTGAACCGATTCGACGGGCACCAGCTTGCCCTCGAACACGACCCCGTCCACCGAGATCTTCGCCGAGGCCTGCGTTTTGTCCTTCAGCACTTCCGCCACCACGGCGAAGGCGATAGTTTCTCCCTGAGCCGACGCAATTCCTGCAACGTACAACAAGAGAAACACGCCTGACACGGACAGCCGAGCAATGGGTCTCACTGTTCACCTCTCCGTGTATGCAAGGTCATCTCCAGGCGCGGACAGGCGGAGCACGTTTTTATGCACCCATGCCGACCTGCCGTCGGAAAACCGGACCTGAAAAAACTGTTCGACACGGCCGTTAGGAGCCGGACGCGTCTCAACGTTCGTCACGACCACTTCAGTGAAGGACCGTCCTGCGGCCAAACCCGCGTCCGACTGAACGGACACCGGCTCGGCCAATCGGTCGGTCTCCGTTTCAGTAGGCGGAATCTCTACCAGCCTCACGCGCTGTCCCGGACGAATGGAAGGCATCTCCTGAGAGGGAGGCGCAAGCTTCGTCGACAGTCCGGCCGGCCCGCCATGGCTGAGCGCGCTCGAGCCGACCACATGCGTAGGACCCGGCGCCTCCGATAACGGTGCGCCCGGCGAGACCGGCCGCTCATACTGGCGCCACAGCGTCAACACGCCTGCGAGCAGCGCCAGCGTTCCGAACGCGATCATAATCCGCAGGAAACCGGGCATGCGGCGTGTGCTCTTCACATCCACAACGGGTTGATTCAGTATGCCAAGCGCAGGTGGACAATTCAAGGCATGGAGTTTCCTTGACGCAGGAAATTGGCACCCCTAGAATCCGGTGGGCGGGTTGCGGATCGCGACAGAATCAGGACCGCTCGCCATAGCGTGATTCGCCTCTCACGCCGTCGACCGTTTCGCTACAAGGAGGACCCGATGCCGCATGATTTCATGCCGGGCCTGGCCGGCGTTCCCGCGGCCAAGTCTTCGATCAGCGATGTAGATGGACAACGGGGCGTCCTGGAGTATCGCGGAATCCGGGTCGAAGAGCTATGCGCCAAGTCTTCGTTCCTGGAAACCGCCTATTTGCTGCTCTTCGGCCGCTTGCCGACCCAGGCAGAAATGCGGCGGTGGAGCGAAGACGTCACGCTTCATCGCCGGATCAAGTTCCGGATCGTGGATTTGATGAAATGCCTGCCGGAACACGGTCACCCGATGGACGTGCTGCAAGCGGCCGTGGCGGCGCTGGGCATGTTCTATCCCGGTCGGAATGTCAAGGACATCGAGAATAATTACTGGTCGGCGGTGCGGTTGATTGCGAAATTGCCGACGATTGTCGCCGCTTGGGCGCGGTTGCGCCGCGGTGACGATTACATTCCCCCCCGCGACGACCTCGGCTTCGCCGAGAATTTCCTCTACATGTTGACCGAGAAGATCCCGAGTCCGCTTTGGACCGAGATCTTGGACGACTGTTTGATCCTGCACGCCGAGCATACGATGAACGCCTCCACGTTTACCGGGTTGGTCACCGCTTCCACCCTAGCCGATCCTTATACCGTCGTCGCATCCTCGATCGGAGCGTTGAAAGGCCCCTTGCACGGCGGCGCAAACGAAGAGGTCGTCCAGATGTTGCGCGAGATCGGCGACCCCTCCAGGGTCCGATCCTATATCGACGCCAAACTGGCCAAGAAAGAAAAAGTGATGGGCTTCGGCCACCGGGTGTACAAGGTCAAGGACCCCAGGGCCACGATTCTGCAGGGCTTATGCGAACGCTTGTTCAAAGAATGCGGCATGTCGCCGCTGTATGCGGTCGCGGTGGAAATGGAGCGGGTAGCGGAGGAGGTCTTCAAAGGAAAAGGGGTCTACCCCAACGTGGACTTTTACTCCGGCATCATCTACGACAAGATGGGCATCGAGGTGGACCTGTTCACACCGCTGTTCGCCATCGCCCGGGTGGCGGGCTGGCTGGCCCATTGGCTGGAGCAACTGCGGGAGAACAAGCTGTTCCGCCCGGACCAAATCTATTCAGGAGAGCACAACCGGCCCTACATCCCTATCGAGCAACGATAGGCCGACTTGGTGCGTTCCCGTCATGCCGCCCACCGGAGATCCTCGGGACAACGGCGTCTTGGGCGTTCCTTCCCGGGAAGGAAGACGGCGTCACGTTCGCGGGCGGCTCGGTGCGGTGTTCGTAAGGCGATTGTCCCCGTGATACCGGGCGTTCCCCGCGCCAGAGCGAGAATCTCATCCTGCAGCCGATCGCGCAAGGCGAGGATCGCGGCCAGGCGCCGCGGGCGGTCGAGCGACCACCAGCGCAGGGGTTGGGCGAACGTGACCGTGGGTGGCGGGACATTTCCCACAGGAGCCTGGCCGAAGTCGTAGCCTGTCGCGTTGGCCCGACGGGTTAGGAACTCCGCATACTTGTCCCCATACAAACCCTCGTTCAGCATGACGGCCCCCTATTCGAATAACAGCAGAAACCGCCAAATCGCGATTGCCACGATCAGGATCAAACCTCCCATCGCGCTGATTGCCAAGAATTCGAACATCTCATTGTCCTCCGACAGCGCGTCGATCCACGAAGGCACCAACCTGCATCCCCTAGGCTGGCAGCCTGGATCACCAGGGCCAACAAGGCCAAGGGTGCATGGATCGGTTCAGTCACATGGGTCTGGACCTTGATCGCTCAAGCAAGTCATGCGGATTTTCTGAACACCTGCCGGCCTGAGGCCGTTTCGTCCTCTACGCCTTTCTCCTCGTCGACATAGGTGGCCCACACGGCGGCAGCCCATGTCAAGAGCATCAAACCCAGCAATACCATAACGGGGTACATCCTTGTCCCACCTCCTTGTCTTGGATGTCTGATCGGTTGGAGCGGATGCGGGCGTCCGCCCGCATCCGGCTCGTCGACCTTGTTAGCTCAGCTTAACCGGCGCATGCTGCTTGATGAAGTTCACGATGGGCTCGATGTCCGCCTGCCCATAATAATTCTTCGTGATGCCCTGTTCCAACACGCCGATCGCCTCGCGAACGAACTGTTCGGCCAACTGCATATTCTTGGCTTCATAGGCGGCAGCGGCCCGATTCAAGAGTTTGAGCACAGACGCTTGCGGCGTCCGGGGATCGTTCATGAACACTGACCGGTATTCTTTCTTGTAAAGTTCCTGTTCGACGTCTTTTAACCAGCTTGCAGAATACGAGTCGGCCGCCGAGATCCACGGTGCAGCATTGACCGCCGCCGGCATCAGGGCTACCCCGCCAAAGAGCAGGGACAGCACGCACACAACACTAATGGTTTTCGACATAGTCATATGTCCCTCCTTTTGGTTTAAGGGTTAACGGTCGATGTTGAGCAGCGTCCGCGGCCGGCGCCCCTTCAACATCGGCGGAGCGCCCGCTGCGGATTCGGTTCATCGAAATAATTCCGACGGAAGGAAAGTCAACCTGGAGGGCGACGAGAAGGAGGAAGCCCGTCGTCCGGTCCTCTTGACGAGCGTCCGAGAAAGGTTACTAACCGTTTTAGGTCTTCGGTCCAGAAAGGAGGGAATAGACATATGAGCACCGTTGCACGTTGGGATCCTTTTCGCGAGCTCGAGGAATTATCCGAACGGCTCAATCGTGTTTTCGGCCGACCGCCGGTTCGCCGCGACAACAGCAAGGAAGCGTTGACCGTCGCCGACTGGGTCCCGGCTGTGGATATCAGCGAGTCTGAAGGCGAGTATCTCATCAAAGCCGAATTGCCCGGTGTGAAAAAGGAGGACATTAAGGTCACATTGCAGGAAGGCGTCTTGACGATCCAAGGCGAACGCAAGCAAGAAAAAGAGGAGAAGGGCAGAAAGTATCATCGCATCGAGCGGTCGTACGGGACGTTCATACGCAGTTTCACCCTTCCTGACTCTGCGGATGACAGCAAGGTGTCCGCGGAATTCAAGGACGGGCTCCTGTACTTGCACGTGCCGAAATCGGAGAAGGCGAAGCCCAAGGCCATTGAAGTGAAGGTGACTTGAGCGAGGGACGCCCGGGGCGCCCCTGCGTTCGGGCACCCATATGTATGGAAGGAGGTGAGCACGATGATGGATATGAGCTCCGTAATCGATGCCTCATTGGCGTTGATGGGAGCGGCCGCCGTCTTGGCGATGGGTCTTTGGACGATATCGTCCCAGTCCACCACCGTGTCCACCGCGGAGGTTCAGCGTGAAGCGGAGGTGTCGGCTCGAGGGCTCCGCAAGGTGGCGTAAGCACCCACGGTCGGCCCTCTCGGCTTAACCCGAGGCGGGCCGGCATCCTCTTGACGGCCGGCGATCCTGTGTTATCTCCAACCCCGAGTTGGCAGGCTGTGCCGGATGGGTTCGGTGAAAGGCCCGCATTCGGGATGGCGTGTTCGTCAGCTCCCTTCCTCCAGCCCTCTCCGGGCCCATCCGTCGCAGTCTCCGATTCGGATCATCCACAGTTTTTAGACGAGAAAGGAGGGATGGCTATGACTTGGGCCAATCAGCTTCCCACCCTCTTCCATGACACGTCGTTCGATACCCAAATCGACCGGCTCTTTGATGAGGCGGTTCGCGCTGTGAGTCGCTGGGGGTCAGCGTGGGAGCCGGATTGCAACGTGTATGAGGACGCGAATAACTTCTACGTGCAGCTCGCCCTGCCAGGGATGGAGCCGAATCAGATCGACGTGCAGGTGGAGAACAATGTGTTGTGTATCAAAGGAGAGCGGAAATGCGAGCCGTCGGGAGAAGTGACGTGGTACGCGCATGAGTTCCCGTACGGGCCCTTCTCTTGCTCGTTCCGACTGCCTTCCTATGTGGACCATGGCAAGTCCACAGCCTCGTACACGCAGGGGGTGCTCACCGTCATGTTCCCGAAGCATGAGGAGGCGAGGCCCCGCCGCATTATGATTGAGGGGCAGTGAAGGCGAGGGCGTTGGTCTTCTTGCGCCGGCGCCAGATGAAGTCCGTCAAAACGGCGCCGGCGCCTTTATCACGAATTGCAGGAGGCAAGCGTGATCAGGCTGAGCGTCTGGCTTGTCATGATCGGATTGCAGGCTGCGGCGGCAGGATGGATTGCAGTCCCGGCGCTGCAGGCCGCCCAGGACGCTTATAACCTAGGCGGCAATTGGATCCGACACGTGGAGGAAACCCTCACCTGGTCAGCGCTGAACAGCGGGAACTGGCATGGACGACAAGCATCGATCCATCGATCTATTCACGATATCGGCTATTTTTTGCACGAAGCCGGCAAGGCGGCTCAGCGAAAAGATCGGCTTGCCGCGGAGTACAACGCCAGGCAAGCCTTGGACCTGCTTCATAGATCGGTCAGGAAGGGATACTTTCGTCCGGAAGACGTTGAACGGATTTTGACTCTGATCAAACAACATCTGCCCGGTGTCGCAATCTAACCTGTGCATGCCGGCGCGGATTCTCGCACAGAAAAGGAGGCGGGAGCGATGACCATGCGATGGTTTCGTCAGTGGAAAGACAGAATATTCCAGTGGTTCGAACACATGTCGTGGCCGCGCTTTCGGTGGTCGCGATGAGGAAGTACGTGCGGCTTATCGGGGGGTGGTAGTTATGCGACCAAAGTGGTCCTGGGCAACATCGATGGCCGCCACAGTGGCGGTGATGGCGTTGACGTGTGGAGTCATCCGGGTATCGGCCGCGGAACCGACTCCGGCGAAGTCCATGCTGCCGAGGTCGTTTCAGGGTGCCCGCTTGGGGATGGCCATGGCCGAACTGGCCAGAACCGATCCTCAGATAGCGAGGACCGCCCTGCAAGCCAACGGGCGCCAGACCGAAACGGTCGCGGTGGCGTCGCAGGATCCGCACATTCATCGCATCACGTATCGGTTTTATCGCGGTGTCCTGTACGAGCAGGCGATTTCCTATCGACCGGACCACGTGCCTCGCGGGTACGAAGGTCTGCTGAATCGCTTGAAGCAGGTCTACGGACGTCCCGCGGCCGAAAACATGGAGGACTACGATTTGAGCCGCGACATCTTCTCCGCGAGGAAGACCGTATGGAGGGACGACGTGACGCGGATCACGTTGGCCGAAGTGCGAAAATTGACGGATGGCCGCGAACAATTCGAGCTTGTGTTGACCATGACCGATGTGTCGCTCGAACAGGCTCGCGACCAGGAGGCTCAGGAACAGCTCCGGCGGAAAGAGCTGAGCGTTCCGATTCCACTCCCGGATCGACACGGAGCGTCGGCGCACACCGCTCGACCTTCCGAGGCCGACCGGCTCGCCGCCCACAGTTAACGCCGCCACGCGATGGGTTTCGGCCCGGCGTCTTGGAACATGGAGCCGGCAACAGGACATCAAACAGACGGGAGGGAGGATGAACATGCAACTCGTGTCAAAGCTGAAAGAACTCATTCCGTGGCGGCGAAAGTCCGTCGAGCCCCACGAGGTGATGTCGCTGCGGGATGACATCAACCGCTTGTTCGATCGCTTCTTCCTGGCGCCGTTCGATCAGGAGTGGTCGTCGGCAAGGGGTTGGTCTACCGACCTCGATATGGAAGAAACGGAAGACGAGGTGATCGTTCGCGCCGAAGTGCCGGGCATCGAGCCGCGCGATCTGGATGTGACGGTTCGCGATGGCGCGTTGCACATTCGCTACGAGCGACGGGAAGAACAGTCTGACGGCGGCTGGACGCGGCGACGATACGGCGCGTTGACTCGAACGGTCGCGCTGCCAAGCGGCCTCGACACGGCCGCGGCGAAGGCGACGTGTCGCCATGGCGTTCTGACCGTTCGCATTCCGCGAACGGAGGAATCGCGACACAGAATTCGGAAGATTCCGGTCCAGGACTGAAGAGGACAACACGGTCGAGGGGTCTGTTTCTAGCGTGATCTGCCGTAATGTGAAGTAGTGTGAAAGGAGGTGATGCGCCGATGACCTATCTGCCTTGGCTCTTGAGCTTTGTGGCAGTCTGGCTGATCGCGGCCCCCTTTCTTCTCGGCTATGCGGACACGACGGTCGCGATGCAGAACGACATCGCCGTCGGCGCCGTCATGCTGATCGCGGGTTTTATCGGGGTCTATCAGGCCCTTAGAGACCGCGGATGGGGAACGCAGGCTCAGTCGGAACGCCGAAGCTGACATCGTGACGTCACAGGAGACGGGCTACCGTGGGCGGAAGCCCGCCTCCTGCGAGCAGGAGTCATATTGTTGGATTTGTTTTAGCTTACAGACCTCTGAGTAGAGAAACCATGCGAGCAAGGAGGGGAGAATATGGCGGCGAAGCGTTTGTTGTACGGGGCGTCCGCACGCGCCGCGATTCTGCGCGGAGTGCGCCAGCTTTCAACGGCCGTGAAAGCGACATTGGGTCCGAAAGGCCGCAATGCGATTCTCGACAAAAAATGGGGCAGCCCGACCATCACCAAAGACGGGGTCACAGTTGCGAAAGAAATCGAACTGCCCGACCCTTATGAAAACATGGGCGCGCAACTGGTTCGCGAGGTGGCCAGCAAGACCAGCGACGCCGCGGGCGATGGGACGACGACGGCGACCGTACTGGCGGAGGCGATCTTCCGGGAAGGCGTGAAGAATCTGGCCGCCGGAGCTTCGGCGATGGATCTCAAGCGCGGCATCGATCGCGCCGTCGAGACCGTGGTGGCCGAACTGAAACGGATCAGCAAGCCATGCCAGGGCAAGAAAGAGATCGCCCAGATCGGAACTATCTCCGCGAACAACGATCGGACGATCGGCGACCTCATTGCCGAGGCGATGGAGAAGGTCGGCAAGGATGGGGTCATCACGGTCGAAGAAGGGAAGAGCCTCTCGACGACGTTGGATGTGGTGGAAGGCATGCAGTTCGACCGGGGATACATTTCGCCCTATTTCGTCACCAACGCCGAGCGCATGGAGGCCGTTCTGGAAGATCCCTACATCTTGGTCCACGAAAAAAAGATCAGCTCGATGAAGGATCTGCTGCCCCTGCTCGAGGAGATCGTCAAGGTCGGCAAGCCGTTGCTGATCATTGCAGAAGACGTGGAGGGCGAAGCGCTGGCCACGCTGGTGGTGAACAAGCTGCGCGGCACTCTGAGCGTCGTGGCCGTCAAGGCGCCGGGCTTCGGCGATCGCCGCAAGGCCATGCTGGAGGACATCGCCATTTTGACCGGAGGGAAAGCCATTTCTGAAGATCTGGGCATCAAGCTCGAGAGCGTCAAGGTGGCCGATCTCGGACGCGCCAAGCGGGTGACGGTGGATAAGGACAACACCACGATCATTGAAGGCTACGGCGATAAGAAGAAGATCGAGGGGCGGTGCAAGCAGATCAAGGCTCAGATTGAAGAAACGACTTCGGACTACGATCGCGAAAAACTCCAGGAGCGGCTGGCCAAGTTGGTCGGCGGCGTGGCCGTCATCCGCGTCGGGGCTGCGACAGAAACCGAGATGAAGGAGAAGAAAGCGCGGGTGGAAGACGCCTTGCACGCGACCAAGGCGGCGGTGGAGGAGGGGATCGTTCCCGGCGGCGGGGTCGCGCTCGTGCGTTGCCTCCCGGCGCTGGACAATCTTAAACTCGATGGCGATCAACAGGTTGGAGTCAATATCGTTCGGCGCGCGCTCGAAGAGCCGCTCAGGCAGATCGCGCTCAATGCCGGTCACGACGGCTCGGTCGTGCTGGAACGGATCCGCACCGAGAAACAGCTTTCCTTTGGCTTTGACGCCGCCAAAGAAGAGTTCTGCGACCTGTTCGAGGCCGGAATCATCGATCCCACTAAAGTCACTCGGAGCGCGTTGCAGAACGCGGCGAGCGTGGCGGGTCTCATGCTGACCACCGAAGTCATGGTGACGGAGATTCCGGAAAAGAAAGAATCGAAGGCGATGCCGACGCCGGAGGAAGACCTGTACTGAAGCGCCACCCTGCGCTATCTGTCGCAACCAAGGGGACGGCCGGTTGCCACACCGGCCGTCCCCTTGGCGCGTTCTCCGGCAGACACGTCTACTGAAGATCTTTTTCCTGCATCACCAGTTCCCATGCACAGGCGTCCAGGTCGTATCGCAGAACGTAGCGACACCCGTCATCCGTGCGCAGCCGGAAGCAACTATGCGCCTCCGTGTACCAGCGTTCCAGGACCTCGCGTACTTCCCGACGAACCCCCTGGTGCGTGAATGCGCGCGGCGTTTCCTCGCCTTTGTAGCCGGCGTAGGCTTCCACGACGACGGCGCTCTGCGCCTGGTCTTTATGGGAACGCTTCATGGCGGCGTGATAACTGTATCGGCGCGATCGGAAGGCTGTCAACGGACGCCGGGTTGCGCTCAGAAAAGCCTTGAGCGCCGACGTTCCATCGACTAAGATGGCGCCACCGGTCGCCGTGCGGCTCATTCAACTTGGGGATAGAGAAGGGCACGCACGAAGGTACCATCTCGACGCACCGAGACCCTTGCAGGGCGCGTCGCTCCGCAAGCGAGGGGTAACAGAGGAACAAGCGAAGGCGTTTTCTCGACGCGCCATGAAGAGATAAAGCAGGGCGCGTCGCTCCGCAAGCGAGGGAAGGAGGTCGCCATGCCGATCTATGTGAGCCTCGTGAAATTTACCGAGCACGGGATTGCCACGATGAAAGAGCAGGGGATCGCCCGATCTGACAAGGTGCAGAAAAACATCGAATCGTTGGGCGGCAAATTACTCCATGCTTACTACTGTCTGGGAGAATACGATGTCGTGGCTATTCTCGAGTTTCCGAACAACCGCGCGGCCATGAAGGCGGCCGTACTCAATTCATCCTTGGGCCATATCAAAATTACCACCATGCCGGCGGTCTCCCGCGACGAATGGCGAGAGTTGCTGGGAGAAGTCTGGGGAGGCAAGGCCAAGTAAAAATGAAGACCCCTGGAAGAAACCGAACCCAGGCGCGCGGACGCCCGGTGCCCGCGTCCCTACCCGCGCAACGCTCGGCGACCGGTGGCACCAGAATTGAACGGGACACGATGGGCGAACTCGCGGTGCCGTCCCATGCTTACTACGGCGTGCAGACGGCGAGAGCCATCGAGAATTTCCCGATCAGCGGGCTCCGGTTTCCGCGCGCCTTCATCCGAGCCATGGGGCTGATCAAACGCGCGGCTGCGACGGTAAACGCCTCGCTGGGGCTGCTCGACCAGAAGCTGGCGGAGGCGATCACGCAGGCTGCCACGGAAGTGATCGACGGAAAACTCGATGCGGAGTTTCCCGTCGATATCTTCCAGACCGGGTCGGGCACCTCCACCAACATGAACGCGAACGAAGTCATCTCCAACCGCGCCGCCGAATTACTGGGCGGCGCGCGAGGCAGCAAGTTGGTGCACCCCAACGATCATGTGAATCTGGGCCAATCCAGCAACGACGTCATACCCACAGCCATCCACATCGCCGCGTCCGAGATGATCGCGCGACGGCTCATCCCGGCTCTCGCGCGACTCCACACGGCCCTCGATCGCAAAGCGCGCGAATTCGACGGGATCGTGAAAATCGGACGCACCCACTTACAGGACGCCACGCCAGTCCGGCTGGGGCAGGAGTTCGGCGGGTACGCACGGCAGATCGAATTGGGTATTGCACGGATGCGACGCGCTCAAGAAATGTTGAGCGAAGTCGCGCTCGGCGGCACGGCCGTCGGTACAGGTCTGAACACCCACCCAGAGTTCGCGTCGCGCGTGCTGGCGCTGATCTCTCAAGAGACCGGATGTTCCTTCAAAGAAGCCGCCAACCACTTCGAGGCGCAATCCGCGCAGGATTCACTGGTCGAAGCCAGCGGTGAATTGCGGACCCTGGCCGTCAGCCTGATGAAAATCGCTAACGACATTCGCTGGCTCGGCTCCGGTCCGCGCTGCGGATTGGGTGAAATTCTGCTGCCGGAGACGCAGCCCGGCTCCTCGATCATGCCGGGCAAAGTCAATCCGGTGATCGCCGAGTCGGTGACGATGGTGTGCGCGCAGGTCATCGGCAATGACGTTACGGTAACCATCGGCGGTCAGGCCGGCAACTTCGAACTGATCGTGATGTTGCCGGTCATGGCCTACAATCTCCTTCAATCCATCGAGATCCTGTCGACCGCTTCGGAAAATTTCGCCGTGAAATGCATCGAGGGCATCACGGCCGACGAGCAGCGATGCCGCGATTCTATCGAGCGGAGCCTCGCCCTGTGCACGGCGTTGGCGCCGGAAATCGGCTATGAAGCGGCGGCAGCGATCGCCAAGGAAGCCTATCGCACGGGAAAGACCGTTCGCGAGGTGGCAAGGGAGCGGAAGATCCTCCCGGAGGAGCGGCTGAACGAACTCCTGGACCCCAGGCGGATGACGGAACCGGGAGGTCCGGTGGGCGGTGCGAGCGGTTGAAGGCTCCGCAGTCCGTCAATCCGCCGGACGTGAAAACCGGAAACAATGAGACGATCGGCTTGTTGCTCACCCACGGATGCCGAAGGCTGGCGCCCTCTTTAAGGGCACGGTGCTGACGCTCCTGTTAGTGCATCGGCACACGTGTCCTGTAATCCGCCAAACAAGACGCATCTCCCCGCCAGCGCGTTGCGCCGTACACCGCTCGTCGTGATCATCACGTCTTTGACAGTCCGAGAGGCACTATGTTACAGTCCGCGGAAATTTTCGGATTTCTCCCCCTTGCATCTGCCCGCGGCACGCAGACGACTTCTTAAAAGGATAGGCTCATGAGTGCGAGAATCTCGAAGTCCGACGCTCACGTGATCGTCGTCGTCGGAGCCGGCCCGGCCGGGATGTCGGTGGCCAACATTCTCTCCAAAGACGGTCATGAGGTGATCGTCTTGAACCGGGACATCAAGTTCGGCGGCTTGGCGGAATATGGCATTTTCCCGAGTAAGCTGAAACTCCGGGGAGGCCTTAAGAAAACCTACTGGGAAATCCTGGAGCGTCCGAACGTCCACTATTTCGGGAACGTGTCTGTGGGAAACGGCAAGGACCTCACGATCGAGGATCTTCGTGGCCTGGGCGCGAGCGCGATCGTCTTTGCCACCGGTGCGCAGGGCACGAAGACGATCGGTGTGGAGGGAGACACGGCTATCGGCGTCTATCATGCAAAGGATGTCGTGTATCACTTCAATCGGCTGCCGGGATTCGGCGAGCGGCCATTCGACATGGGCCGTCGAGTCGCCGTGATCGGCGTGGGCGACGTGATGGTGGACATCGCGCATTGGCTCATCCGTTATAAAAAGGTGGACGAAGTCACCGCGATCGCCCGTCGCGGCCCCGCGGAGCGCAAGTACAACCCTAAGGAGATCCGGGCGGTGTGCGCCAATATCGATCAAGAGGCGCTTGCCAAAGAGTTCGCGCGCATCAGGTCCCGTCTCGAAGCGGTCGGGCAGAACCCGGACGAAATTCTGAACGGCATGCTCGGGGAGTTTACGAAGTGCGAACCGAAGACAAGTCCGACGAAGATGGGGTTTCGATTCCTGGCTTCGCCCCGCCGCGTGCTGACCGATTCGAACAATCGCGTCCGTGCCCTCGAGATCGAGGAGACGAGACTGGAACCGAAAGGCAACGACACGGCCGCCGTGGGCATGAAACAATACTACGAGTTTCCTTGTGACAGCGTCGTCTTCGCGGTCGGCGACAAGGTGGACGAAACGGTCGGCCTTCCTTATAAGAACGGCGTATTCGTGACCAATCCCGTCAAGACCGGCAATGATCCGGACGACGCCTTATTTCAAGCCTACGACGAAGCTTCGGGGAAAATCGTCGATGGAGTGTTTCTGACGGGCTGGGCCCGCAAAGCGAGCGAGGGATTGGTGGGCATCGCGAAGCGGGACGGGGAATGGTGTGCCGAAGTCGTGACCCGTTATCTCAGCACAAGGAAGCCGCTGACCTGCGCGGCGGTCGGCGACGTGTTCGCACGGCTGCAGGCTATCCTGCGGCAACGCAACGCGACGGTCGTCGATCTGGAGGGGCTGCGCATCCTGGAAGCCGCGGAAAAAAAGGCCCCGCGCACCAACGAGTGCATCGGGGAATTTAAGTTCGCGACCAACCAGGAAATGCTGGCGCTAATCGAGCGCGGCCTGGAGAAAGCCGCGACGCCAACCGCACATTAGCCGTCACCCCATTTCAGCTTCCGCCGCAGCACCTCATAGTACGTGTGATCCGGGAACCTGATCAATTGCGTACGATGCTCGGAAGCCTTGATAACGACGGTATCTCCCTGCGTCATCGCCACACCGACCTGCCCGTCGAAGGTCACCATCGCTCCTTCGTCTTTGCTGCTGAGCGTCACTTCGATCGTCACCTCGCTGGGAACCAGGAGGGGTCGATGGGTCAGCGTATGGGGGCAAATGGGCGTGAGAATCAACGATCGCACCGCCGGGGTCATGATCGGCCCTCCCGCGGAGAGAGAATACGCAGTGGAACCCGTAGGGGTGGACACGATCAGGCCGTCCCCCCGCAGATTCGTAACGAACTGTCCTTCGATCGCGATCCGGATCTCGATCATGCGGGCCAGCGTCCCTTTGCTGACCACCACGTCGTTGAGCACCGTTGCATGGGCCACGTGCTCACCATGGCGGTGCATATGGGCGCGCAGCATCAGTCGCTCGTCCACGACGAAATCGTTGGCGAACACGCGCTCCAGCGAAGGATAGAGCTGATCCAGACTGGCTTCGGTCAGAAATCCCAGCCCGCCCATATTGACGCCCAGGATCGGAACCGATCGTTCTTCGACCAGCCGCGCCGCACTCAACATCGTGCCGTCTCCGCCCAAGACCAACACCATGTCGGCCAGAGAGGCGATATGCGTCTTCTGATGGGACGCGCGTTCGTCGATCAGCGCCGCCGTCGTCTTATCGAGGATCACTTCCTTGTGGCGCTCGCGCAGCCAGGCGACGAGGTCCTTGAGAATATGCTTGACGTCCGGGAACTTGGGTTTGGTAAGAATTCCGATGGCCTTCACGAGTCTTATGGCGCGGTGCGATGCGGCACGATCCGGTTTGAAGCGTGCGCGATTCTATCGAGTGCCTTCTTTTCGTGTCAAATGAACACGGGCACGGAGTGAAGTCTTCACGCTTCGCCCTCACTGCGTGTTCGGGGCTTTAGGAAACAGTACTCGTCTTGACACTGTACAGACGTGAAGTTAGAATAAGGCCAGATTTTTCGATGGGTTCTCTCGCGGGAGACCCTCTCCAATCTGCAGCACAGCAAAGGAGGCAGGATGTTCGAACGATTCACGGACAAAGGCCGAAAAATCATCATCCTGGCAAGAGAAGAAGCCGAGCGGCACCAGAACGATTATCTGGGCACCGAGCATCTTGTCTTGGCCATTCTCCGTGAATCGGACGGAATCGCCTTAATGATTCTTAAGAAGATGGGCCTGTCCTCCGAACAGATCCGGCTGGAAATCGAGCGCAATCTGCCCGGCGGCGGCACCACCATGACCTTCGGAGAAATCCCGTTCAGCCCACGGGTCAAAAAAGTCATCGAATATGGAGTCGAGGAAGCGAGATTGCTGGGTCACAACCACATTGGAAGTGAGCATCTTCTCTTGGGGCTTCTACGGGAGGAAGAAGGCATCGGCGGAAAGATTCTCCGCAGCCTCGGTGCCAACCTTCTTACGGCTCGCCAACTCACAGTCACCTTCTTGAGAAAATCCGCGCCGCGCGAGCGGGACCGCAAGAGCAATACGCCGGCTCTCGACGAGTTCGGCAGAGATTTGACCCAATTGGCGCAGGAAGGACAACTCGATCCCGTCATCGGCCGGGCCGATGAAATCGAACGCGTCCTCCAGATTCTCAGCCGCCGTACGAAGAACAACCCAGTGCTGATCGGCGAATCCGGAGTCGGCAAGACGGCCATCGTCGAGGGACTCGCCCAACGGATCGTGCAATCGGAAGTGCCAGACAATCTGCTTTCACGCCGGGTGATCGCCCTCGACCTCGGTTCTTTGGTCGCCGGCACCAAATACCGAGGGCAATTCGAAGAGCGGCTGAAGGTCGTGATGAAAGAGATCGTCCAGGCCGGCAACATCATCATTTTCATCGACGAACTTCACACCTTGGTCGGGGCGGGCGCGGCGGAAGGTTCGATCGACGCGTCGAATATGTTGAAGCCGGCCTTGTCCCGGGGCGAGATTCAGTGCATCGGCGCCACGACGCTTGATGAGTATCGAAAGCATATCGAAAAGGACGGCGCGCTGAAACGACGCTTTCAGCCGATTTACGTCCAGCCGCCGAGCATCGACGAAACGGTCAGGATCATCCAAGGCCTTCGTGACCGCTACGAAGAACATCACGGCGTTGAAATCACCGAAGAAGCCATCATTGAAGCCGTGAAGTTGTCGGACCGCTACATCACGGATCGGTTCCTGCCCGACAAAGCGATCGATCTCATCGACGAAACGGGCTCCCGGGCCAAGCTGCAGAGTTACGCGCTCCCGACCGAACTGAAAGCCTTGGAGCAGGAGCTTAAAAAGGTCTCGCGCGACAAGGAACTCGCGATTTCGATGCAGAATTTCGAGGAGGCCGTGCGCCATCGCGAGGAGGAGGAACGTCTGCGTAAGCTGCTGGACGAATCCAAGCGCGAGTGGAAGAAAAACCAGGAGAAGCACAAGCCGGTCATAACCAAAGAAGACGTCGCCTATGTCGTCTCGAAGATGACCGGCATTCCGCTGTTCAAGCTCGAAGAGGAAGAGTCGAACAAGCTCTTGCGGATGGAAGAGTTCCTCCATAAGCGGATCGTCGGCCAAAATGAGGCCATCTCCGCAGTTTGCCGGGCCATCCGCCGGTCGCGTGCCGGCCTGAAAGAAGCCAAGAAGCCCATCGGCTCTTTCATCTTCCTCGGGCCGACCGGTGTCGGCAAAACGGAACTCGCCAGAACACTGGCCGAGTTTCTCTTCAACACCGAGGACGCGCTGATCCGCATCGACATGTCCGAGTATCAGGAAAAGTTCACCAGTTCACGGCTGTTCGGCGCACCGCCCGGCTACGTCGGGTACGAGGAGGGGGGACAATTGACCGAAAAGGTCCGCCGCCGGCCTTATTCCGTAGTGTTGTTCGATGAAATCGAAAAGGCTCATCCCGATGTCTTCAACGTCCTCTTGCAGGTTTTGGACGACGGGGTGCTCACGGACAGCCTGGGACGGAAGGTCGATTTCAAGAACACCGTGGTGATCATGACGTCGAACCTCGGCACCAAGCTGATTCAGAAGGGTGTCTCGCTCGGGTTCCACAGCGCCGAACAGGGCGAACGGGAGCGCCGGATGAAGGACGAGGTCCTGGGCGAACTGCGGCGCGCCTTCAGCCCGGAGTTTCTGAACCGCATCGACGAGATCGTCGTGTTCCATCCGCTCGAGAAGGAACACCTCTACAGTATTTTGGACATTCTGCTCAGAGAGCTGAACGTGCGCCTGCTGGAACGGGGCGTCGAAATCGAAATCGGCGACGAAGTGAAACATTGGCTGATTAAGGAAGGGTACGAGCCCCTTTATGGCGCACGCCCCATGCGGCGCACGATTCAACGGACTATCGGCGATCCTCTGTCCGAGGAAATCATTAAGGGGCGATTCAAAGATTGCCGCAAGATTAAGGTGGTGCTCCGGGATGGAGCTCCCGCATTCATCGAACAGGAAGCGATGGCGGGAGTCTAACCCGGTCGGGAAAGAGCGTACAGAATTTGCCATCCGACTCGGTTGCCACGGTCACGACCCCGTTCAGGCGAGCAGCGTGCGGGAGTCGTGCTGTTCCCCTCGCCGTTCGACCCAATTTCATCACGAGCACTCTGCATTCGCCCTCGGCCGCCTCTGATGCAATGAGCCATTTTTCGGCTAGATCTTCATCGCGCTCACAGTACGGACCGATCCTCGGCGTCGAAACCTCCTGCGACGAAACCGCCGCCGCCGTTGTGGGTCCCGACAGGAAGGTCCTGGCCAACATCGTTTGCTCCCAGCATGACCTGCATGACCGCTACGGAGGCGTCGTTCCCGAGCTAGCCTCACGGCGACATATCGAAAGAATCGAAGTCACGGTGAACGAAGCGCTTCGCACCGCGCAACTTCGCTGGTCTGACCTGAAAGCCGTCGCGGTCACCCACGGTCCGGGATTGGCCGGCGCCCTGTTGGTAGGCGTCAGTTACGCCAAAGCCGCTGCGTACGCGTTGAAGCTTCCGGTGGTCGGCATCAGTCATCTCGAAGCTCATATCGCGTCGGCATGGATTGAGGAGCCGGACTTTCCCATCCCCTGCGTCGTTCTGGTTGTCTCCGGCGGACATACGCACCTCTATCTCGCCGGTCCGGACGGATTCTATCGGCTGTTGGGACGGACGCTGGACGATGCGGCCGGCGAGGCCTTCGACAAGGCGGCGCACATGCTCGGACTCGGATATCCGGGTGGACCGGCCATTGACCGGCTTGCGAAGATGGGCGACCCTGATGCAATCCGGTTTCCGCGCCCCCACTTCAAAAAGGGGAATCTTGACTTCAGCTTCAGCGGACTCAAGACAGCGCTGCTGTATCGTCTGAGAGATCAGAACGAAGCCGGCATCGAACCGCGGAGAGCGGATCTTGCGGCGAGTTTTCAGGAAGCGATCGTGGATGTGTTGGTCGCCAAAGCGTTTGAAGCTGTGCGCCAGCATCGCGTCAAAGCTTTGGCTGTGGTCGGGGGTGTTTCAGCCAACTCCCGGCTTCGTGCACTCTTGGCGGATCAGGCCGCCGAGGCCGGGGTCCGCCTGGGCTTGCCATCGCTGGCGTATTGTACAGACAACGCCGCAATGGTCGCCGTGGCCGGGCTGCACGCGTTGGAACAAGGCAGGCGATCGACGTGGGAGCTCGATTCCGATGCCGAATCGCCCTTGACAACAATCGCAGCCGATTCGTTATCCGATACCAATCGCCCATAGGCGACGATCTGGATCAACCGGAGGTTTTCCATTCCCACCGTTCTCGGACATGTCACGGGGCTCAAACCCAATCAGTTGATCCGGCTCGAGCATCTCTACCGGCGCCGGGTTCCGAGCGACAAGATCATCACCCCTGAACTGGCTCGACACTGCACTCAATTGGCGCATGAAATCCGGCGGCCCATCGGGCTGCTGATCACACGGCGCGGCGTGGTCGAGCAAGTGCTCGTCGGAGACGGGTGTGCGCCGTCATTCCGCGATCTCGCCAAATTCCGGACAGGGCCGCGCTCGCTGCGCGGCATCCGGCTGGTCCGCGCGCAGTTGGACAATGCGCCGCTCAGCCAATCGGATCTCACGCAACTGGCGTTGCTGCGTCTGGATTTAATCGCTACCCTTGGTGCGGGAAAAGACGGATGGCCCGCTGATGTTCACGTGGCCCATCTGTTGCCGCCTAACCCGCGCGGGCAGGTCCATGCAGTGCTCGCGCCGACGCCGTTGCACAGCTTGCAGTTGGAGTGCGACAAATTCGTGGCCGCGCTGGAGGCTGAACTGATGCGCGCACCGTCTGGCCATGCGGTCGGCGACCCCGAGGAATCCGCGATCCTGGTCAGCGCCTCGCCGAGAAACCGGAGCGATCAGGAAGACCGGTTGGAGGAGCTGTCCGAACTGGCCGCTTCGGCCGGCGTGCGCGTATTGGGCAAAATCATCCAGCGCACGTCGGAACAACACCAGCGATTCCTGCTGGGCAGCGGCAAGCTGAAGGAAGTCATCATCAGGGCTTTGCACTGCGGAGCCGACTTGCTGATTTTCGATCAGAATCTCACGCCGGCGCAGGTGCGGGCAATCTCGGAGATCACGGAGATGAAAGTCATCGACCGGACCCAGCTGATTCTCGATATCTTCGCCCGTCGCGCCCACAGCCGAGAAGGTAAAGTCCAGGTCGAACTGGCGCAACTCCGTTACCTGCTGCCCCGCCTCTTGGGACGGGGTGCGGCGTTATCGCGCCTGGGCGGCGGCATCGGGGCACGGGGACCGGGCGAGACAAAACTGGAAACCGACCGCCGCCGGGTCCGCGACCGCATTGCGCATCTGGAACGGGAACTGTCGCTGTTCGCGCGGCACCAGGACCAACGACGCGCTCGCCGGCTCCGGCATGCCTTACCGATCGTGTCCATCGTCGGCTACACCAATGCCGGAAAGTCGACGCTCCTCAACGTCTTGACCAAAAGCCAGGTATCCGTCCAGGACCGGCAGTTCGAAACGCTCGACACCACGAGCCGGCGGCTCCGTTTCCCGCGAGACCGGGAGATCATCATCACCGACACGGTCGGCTTCATCCGAGATCTTCCTCAAGAGCTCATGGGCGCGTTCCGCACCACCCTCGAGGAACTGCACGACGCCGACATGCTCCTGCACCTGGTCGATGCCAGCGCCAAAGACATAGACGGGCAGATAGCGGCGGTCGAATCGATCCTCGCCGAACTGCAACTCGGCCACATTCCCCGCGTCATGGTCTTGAACAAGTGCGACCGGCTCTCGCAGCGGGAAGTCGAATTATTGTGTCGCCGTTACAATTCGCTCGCCATCTCGGCCATCGACCCGACCACCCTCCCTCCGTTGATTGACTATCTCGACGCCCATGTGGCAAATCCGCATTTGCCCTGGAGTGAACAGAGTGGCGAGCGGCGCGGCGCCGTCCAGACAGTTCTGGTTCCGTAACCGCATTTTCTCCGCGAGCGAATCAATTGCAGTTTGCCCGAAAGACCGGTGAAACGTGACGGAGAAAAATACCGGTAAACGGATCGAGCGCATTCTTCGTGCGCTCCGGCAGAGCAGGCCGTCGGCCAAAGTGGAGCTGCATTATCGAAGTCCCTGGGAACTGCTGGTTGCCACGATCCTATCGGCCCAATGCACGGACCAGCGTGTGAATCAAGTGACGCCCGCGCTCTTTGAGAGGTACCGCCGGCCCGCCGACTACGCCCGCGCCAACCGGGCGGAACTGGAAGCCATGATACGTTCGACCGGTTTCTACAAGAGCAAGGCGAACCATCTGATCGAATGCGCTAAGGCTGTGGTGGAACGCTTTGGCGGAGAAGTGCCGCGCACCATGGACGAGCTGACAACCTTGCCCGGCGTCGGACGAAAGACAGCGAACGTGATTCTCGGCAACGCGTTCGGGCAACCGGCCATCGTCGTGGATACGCACGTCAAGCGGGTGGCCGCCCGCCTCGGACTCACAATGTCGCGCGATCCAGACCGGATCGAGCAAGACCTTCAGCGGGTCATCCCGAAGCCGCAATGGACCGAAGGGTCTCAGCAATTGTTGCTGCACGGTCGATACGTGTGCCTCGCCAGAAAACCGAAATGCGGAGAGTGCGTCATTTACAAGGACTGCCCATGGGAAGGGAAGCCGCGACGATGATTCGGAGCATGACGGGTTATGGCCGGCGGGAAGCCAGGTGGCAGCGGGGTTCCGTGACGGTGGAAGTGCGCGCGGTCAACCATCGTTTTTTGGAGGTCGTGACCCGGTTGCCGCGCTCGTTGAGCGACCTCGAGGAACCGTTCAAAAAAGCGGTTCAGCAGCGCTGTCTTCGCGGCCGCGTCGAAGTGACGGTTTCACTGGGCGGCGAAAAAGGCGGGGCGCGGACCGTGTCTCTTGACCGTGCTCTCGCCAGGCAGTACCATCAAGCTCTCCGCGAGCTCCAGAAGGATCTGCGGATCGGCGGGGCGATCGACATCGCGCTGCTCTCCGGCTTCCGAGACATTGTCGTCGTTGCGGATGAACCCGGCGACGGTTCACGGCTTGGTCGGCTTGCGCTGCGGTTGCTCAGCGGGGCGTTGGGGGATGCAGACCGCATGCGCCGCCGCGAGGGGGCTGCGCTGGCCAAAGAGATCAAGGATCGCCTCCATTCGATCCGCAAGGCGAAACGTCAGATCGTGGAGCGCGCGCCGGAAGTTGCGCGGGAAGCGTTTGCCCGTATGAAAGCCCGAGTTGAAAAACTTCTCGGCTCCGAACCGCCGGATGTCGGGCGGTTGAACCAAGAACTGGCAATCTATGCCGACCGTTACGACATCACGGAAGAGTTGGTCAGACTCGAGTCCCATATGGTACAGTTTGACCACGCACTTCGAAGAAACGGTTCGGTGGGCAAGACCTTGGATTTCCTCCTACAGGAAATGGGGCGAGAGGCCAACACCATCGGTTCCAAGGCCGCCGACGCCGAAATTGCGAGTCAAGTCGTCCATATCAAAGCGGAACTTGAGAAGATCCGCGAGCAGGTTCAGAACATCGAATAAGCACGGCCGTTGAGCCGGATCTTCCCATGCCGTCCGAAACGTCGCAGACCAGAAAAGGTTCTTCGGATCATCGAAGGGGATTGTTGTTCATCGTCTCCGCGCCGTCCGGCGCCGGAAAGACGACCCTGTGTAAGCAGATCGTCTCCATCGTCCCGGGCCTGTGGCATTCGATTTCCTACACGACAAGGAAGCCTCGCCCCGGGGAAGAAGACGGGCGCGACTATTATTTCGTCGAGGAACGCGTATTCCAGGAGATGATCGAGCGCAATGAGTTTTTGGAGTACGCTCGCGTCTACGGCCACTGGTACGGTACTCCCAGAAAGGCCCTGGCCGACAAACTGGAGCAGGGTCTCGATGTCCTGTTGGAAATCGATGTCCAGGGCGCGATGCAGGTGAAGAAAAAATTCGAAGACGCGGTGTATATTTTTATCCTCCCCCCGTCACTGGAAGTCCTGCGGACGCGGCTTCAGACTCGCGCCGGAGACTCTCCGGAGGAAATCCAGCGGCGTCTCCAGAAGGCCCGCGAGGAAGTCTGGAGTTACCGCGAGTATTATTACATTGTTCGAAACGACGACTTGAAACAGTCGCTGAAAGAGTTGGAAAGCATCTTCTTAGCCGAGCGGATCAAGACCAAACGGCTAGACATGGCATGGCTGGAGGAGAACTTCATCCTGGACAGAGAGACCAAACCCGCGGACAGGGAAACATCCGCGGTTGCGAAAGGGAGCATAAAGACCCATGGTTGACATGTTGTCGTTATTGCCGCAATTCGCTCAAGATCGGTTCGATTCCCGTCACCGGCTCGTCCTGGTAGCCGCTCAACGGGCGAAGCATTTGATTCAGGGCGCCAAGCCGACCGGCACGTCGAAATTCACCAAAGAGACGACAATTGCGTTGGACGAGGTGTTGCGCGGGGAAATCCAATTCCTCACCGGGAAAGAGGCCCGCGAGGCGCTCAAGGAGGCCAAGCGCAACAGAGAGACCGAGACCGAGCGCATGGCCGTTATGACCGGTGAGGACGCCAGAGAGATTAAGAGAGAACTCAGCGTCTACGTTGACGACTCGGTCAAACCGGCCGCCGAATCGGAAAGCGAAGAGTAACCCGCCGTCGTGCAGGCTGAGCCAGCACCCAAGCTTCTCGGAAAACGAATCGTTCTCGGCGTCACCGGGAGCATCGCCGCCTACAAGGCGGCGGGGTTGCTGCGTTTGCTGGTCCGGGAGGGGGCGCAAGTCAACGTAGTGCTGACCGACGCGGCCACCCGTTTCATCGCGCCGCTCACCTTTGAAGTGCTCTCCGGACGGCCGGTCGCAACCGACCTCTTCGCGTCGCATCAGGAGATGCTCCACCTCAGTTTGCCGGAACAGGCCGATGCGGTCGTCGTCGCGCCCGCCACCGCCCATTTTCTTGCCAAGGCTGCGCTCGGCCTCGCGGACGACCTGCTCAGCACGATGCTTCTAACGACCCGTTGCCCTTTGATCATTGCGCCGGCTATGGACGGCGACATGTGGGCGCATCCGACCGTGGTTTCCCACGTGGTCCAACTGAGGCAACGTGGCGCGCTCATCGTCGAACCCGAAGAGGGCCCGTTGGCCTCCGGCCGAATCGGGCAGGGACGGCTGGCCCAGGAAACGACGATTCTCGCCGCGATCGAGGCGCAACTTTGTCGAAGGGGTGACTGGGCCGACGAGCGGGTCCTCGTGTCGGCCGGTCCGACTCAGGAACCCATCGACCCCGTCCGTTTCATTTCAAACCGCTCGTCCGGGAAAATGGGCTATGCGATCGCCGAGGCGGCCCGAGAGCGAGGCGCCGCGGTCACGCTTGTGACCGGGCCGACCTGGCTTCCCATTCCTTCAGGGGTCGACGCCGTCGCCGTCACCACCGCGGAGGAGATGGAAAAAGCGCTGTTGATGCGGCTGCCCTGGGCGACCGTTGTCGTGATGGCCGCCGCGGTCGCGGATTTTCGTCCGAAACATCCGGCGGTCCACAAGTTGAAGAAGAAAAGCCAGGCGTGGAAATTCTTGGAGTTCGAACCGACCCGCGATATTCTGCACCTGCTGTCTGAACATCGGACCTCGCAGATCCTCGTCGGATTCTCCGCCGAGACGCGGGACCTCGGTGCCCATGCGAAGGAAAAGCTCATACGCAAGCGCCTCGACCTGATCGTTGCCAACGATGTGAGCGCCGAAGGAGCCGGCTTCGGATCCGATATGAACGCGGCGACGTTGATCGACCGCGACCATCGGGAAATTCGGCTCCCCTTGATGCCTAAACGGGAACTCGCTCATCATATCCTCGATGCGATCCAACGCCTGCGCTCTCACGCCCGGCAGAGCGGTCCTCAGGCGAACTAGCGGCAATCTGGAGCTCGCCCATGCCTTCTTCGCCTCCTCCCGAAGAGCTGTCTCGGTTGTCGGAGATCCAACGGCTTGCCGCTGTGTTGGCCAGGGACCCGCAGTCGAAGGTCTTTATGCCTTTGGCCGAGGAATATGGGAAAGCCGGCATGTGGCGGGAAGCCGCCGCAGTGTTGGAAGCGGGACTGCAAGTCTACCCGGGGTTCATCACGGCGATGGTGGCGCTGGGGCGCGCCTACGATCATCTGGGACAGACCGCAAAAGCTAGAGCGCTCCTCGAGGATGCGGTCAGGATAAGCCCGGACAATCTGAGTGCCCACCGCACGCTGGCCAAAATTTATGCCGCCGCGGGAGCTAAAGACTCAGCGTTGCGTTCTTGTTCGGTAATTCTGGTGGTCAATCCACAAGACGAAGAGATATCGGCGCTCAAATCCGCCCTCGACAAACACCCTTCGGTTGTATCGGTTGACACCAAGACCCATCTGCGTACAGAGGATCGCCTCGAAGGGTCTCCGGCGTCTGAAGAGCAGGAGGACGCCCAAGCCGGCGTGCCCAGCCAGGCCGCTGACTCCTCAACTTCCATCGATCACCAGACACCGGGCAAACTGGCGCGCCTCGAACATCTGCTGAGAACCATCCAACGCAGGCGTCAGAGTTGAGACGAGCCCGAACCTTTGTTTGACCCAACCTCACCAGATTGCTACAATGACCGCCGCAATCCGATTGGAAGGGGGCCGAAAGGAGTGCGGTCTGTGGATGCACGGACCGGCAGAATCATACATGGTGCGGATGCTTGTGCTCCACGGCCCTAATCTGAATCTGCTGGGAACCCGTGAGCGATCGCTGTACGGGCCCACGTCCCTGAAGGCTGTCAACGACGCCATTGCGCGGCTGGCCGAGCAGATAGGGATTCAGGTCGAGATCAGGCAGTCGAACAGCGAGGGCGACCTGGTCACCTGGATACAGGAGGCCAGGGTCGGATTCGACGGTATCATCATCAATCCGGCCGGATATACCCATACCAGTGTGGCGATTCGGGATGCGATCGCCGCAGCCGGTTTGCCGACCGTCGAAGTCCACCTGACCAATATCTATCAACGTGAGCCGTTCAGGCACCGCTCCTACATCGCCGGCGTAGCGTTGGGCCAAATCGCAGGGTTTGGCCCAACGGGGTATCTGCTCGCGATGCGTGGCTTGCTCGATCATCTGAAATCCACACGGACAGCTCGTCGGACTCCACGCAGAAGCGGCGGAAAAGCCTAGGCGGGGAGGCGGGGCGAGTCGGTGATGCCTGGTCAATCCGTGTCCGACCGGCCCGCATGTACGTCGACTGTTTTCACCATTATCGATGAGAAGAGAAAGAGAGGAACAGGACAGTGATTTCGACCGCCGATTTTCGCAACGGTGCCCGCATCCAAGTCGAGGGCGAGCCTTACTACATCGTCGAGTTTCAACACGTCAAGCCGGGCAAGGGCGGCGCGTTCGTGCGTACAAAGCTCAAGAGCTATAAGACCGGCAATGTGCTGGATCGCACATTCAGGTCCGGCGAGAAGTTCGAGGAGCCCGACCTCGAGGAGCGCGAGATGCAGTTTCTCTACGCGTCGGGGGACTCCTATACGTTCATGGACACGGAAACCTATGAGCAGTTCACCTACGACAGAAAACAGTTGGGGCCGAACGTCGATCTGCTCAAGGAGAACATGGTCGTCAAGATTCTCATCTATGAACACCAACCGATCGCCGTGGAGCTGCCGATCTTCATCGAGCTCAAGGTGGTCGACGCGGAGCCAGGCGTCCGGGGCGACACGGCGTCCGGAGGGAGCAAACCCGCCGTCGTCGAGACCGGCGCCATTATCAAAGTGCCGCTGTATCTCGAGGTCGGGGAAGTCATTAAGATCGACACGAGAACCCGCGAATACGTGGAGCGCGTTCGGTGAGCACATCTCGATCCCGCCCGCGGGCGCGTAAAGAGCGCGACCGTCCTATCATGCTACCTCGAGCTTTCGCCGATTCGACGAGAGACGGGCCGTTGCTGTCCAGCGATCAAACCAAGCAGATTCAGGAACTCATCGACCTCTTGCGGCGCAATCACTTGACGGAGTTGGAGATCGAGCGAGAAGGGACTCGTATCCGGCTTCGACATGAAACGGGCGTCCGTCCGCAAGCCGCCCCGATCCAGGAAAACCAACCGGCCGCTCAGCCCGCCACCAGCCAAACGACGAGCGGCCCACCGGTCCAAGACACCACAGGATTGGTCACCATCACGTCTCCGATCGTCGGAACCTTCTATCGCTCTCCTTCGCCCGACGCCGACCCCTATGTGGAAGAAGGCGATTTCGTCAAGAAAGGGCAAGTGCTCTGTATCGTGGAAGCCATGAAGCTCATGAACGAGATCGAATCCGAGGTGGATGGAAAAGTCGTGAAGATTTTGGTCGAGAGCACGAAACCGGTGGAATACGGCCAGCCGTTATTTCTCATCGATCCCAAGGCCACGGAGTAGGAGCGGGTTCAGGCAGAGGCTCAGGTCGAGTGCAGGAAGGCGCTTGCCGACGGCTGATCCGAGGTTCTTAGCTGAATCTCAGCCTGAACCTTAACCGTGTCTGATCTCGCCGGAGTCGTCCCGTGTTCAAGAAAATTCTGGTCGCCAATCGCGGAGAGATCGCCCTGAGAATCATCCGAGCCTGCAAGGAACTCGGGATCAAGACCGTGGCGATCCACTCCGAAGCCGACGCCAATGCTTTGCACACCAGGGTCGCCGACGAGCGGATCTGCGTCGGTCCGGCCGAAGACGCCCTGAGCTATCGCAACATTCCCAACGTCCTCAGCGCGGCCGAGATCACCGGCGCGGACGCCATCCACCCCGGGTACGGGTTCCTTTCGGAGAACGCGCACTTCGCCGAGGTGTGCGAGTCCATCGGAATCAAATTCATCGGACCTACTTCGGAGAACATCGCGCTGATGGGCGACAAAGCCAAGGCGCGGGAAATCGTGGCCCGCCGCGGGCTGCCAGTCACACCGGGCAGCCCCGGCGAAGTACGGAGCGAGGCGGACGCGCTGGAGGCGGCGAAGGCCATCGGGTTTCCCGTCATCATCAAAGCCTCGGCTGGCGGGGGCGGCCGCGGCATGCGGGTCGTCAATAAAGCCGAAGACCTCGCCCGCGCGTTTCAGGCCGCCCAAACGGAAGCCAAAGCCACGTTCGGTAACGAAGGGGTCTATCTCGAGCGGTACTTCCTCGAGCCCCGTCATATCGAAGTCCAGATACTCGCCGATTACCGCGGGCGCGTCGTCTACCTCGGCGAGCGGGATTGCTCCATTCAGCGCCGCCACCAAAAGCTCGTCGAGGAAACCCCGTCGCCGGCCGTGGACGAGCGACTCCGGCGAGAGATGGGCCGGGTCGCGGTTGAAGCCGTGAAAGCGGTGCACTACCGCAACGCCGGGACGGTGGAGTTTCTGCTCGACAAGGACCTCAACTTCTTTTTCATGGAAGTCAACGCCCGCATTCAGGTCGAGCATCCCATCACCGAGATGGTCACGGGGATCGACCTGATCAAGGAACAAATCCGCATCGCCGATGGGCAGCCGCTGTCGTTCAGGCAGCAGGACATTCAATTGATCGGGCACAGCTTCGAATGCCGGATCAATGCCGAGTGTCCGGACAAGTTCACGCCCAGCCCGGGACTGATCACGAAATGGGCTCCGCCGGGCGGCTTCGGCGTCCGGGTGGATTCCGCGATGGAAGCGCAGGCGATGGTCGTTCCGTACTATGACTCGATGATCGCAAAACTGATCACTCACGGACGCGACCGGCAGGAGGCGATGGCGCGCATGAGACGGGCGCTCGACGAGTTCGCGATCGAAGGCATCAAGACCACCATTCCGCTGCACAAAAAGATCTTCAACGATCCCGACTTCCAGAAGGGCCACGTGTCGACGAGTTTTCTCGAGCGGTTCCTTGCGAATCAGTCTTCCTGACCGCTTCCGATCGCCTGACCGCTATGCCCAGCCCGTCTTCCCCGCATCCGCTCTTGAAAGGCCTCTATCTGATTCTCGACCCGGACGTCCGTCCGGACCGTTCACTTGTGCAGGTATTGCAGGAAGCGGCGGAACACGGGGTGCGGCTGTTCCAATACCGCGACAAGCGCTCGTCGATGCGGGAAGCCTATGAACGCGCGCTGGCTCTGCGGCGAGCCGCGTCGGACGCCGGTTCGCTGTTGATCGTCAACGACCGCTGCGACCTGGCATTAGCGGTGGACGCCGACGGCGTCCATCTGGGCCAGGAAGATCTGCCCTTGCCCTATGCCCGTTCCTTGCTCGGCCCAGAGAAAATCATCGGCATTTCGACACACCGCCCCGAACAGGTGAAGGAAGCCGACGAGGGAGGAGCCGACTATGTAGGGTTCGGGCCGATCTTTTCGACCGGAACGAAGCCGGATCATGACCCGGTCGTCGGTCTGGACGGCCTCCGGGCGATTCGTCCGCTGACCGATCTACCGGTCTTTGCGATCGGCGGTATCACGATCGAGTCCGTCGATTCGATTGTCAGAACCGGAGCCGACGGCGTGTCCGTAATTTCCGCCGTCCTCGCCGCGCCCGATATCGGGCAGGCCGTCCGCGCATTCATCGCGCGCCTTTCAGCACCAGATCGGCCAGGCTGCTGATACTGTTATCCTGCGCGATCGTATCGAGCGTCGTTTCGCTGGACTGTTCACCGGACGGTGCGTACCGAAGGGGACCGACAACCGGCGCACCGGCGAGTTCGCGGATCAATTCGACGGTCGATTCGACCTGCAGTTCGGCAGCCATCGTCGCCGGCGCCGGAGCAGGCTCGTTCAACGCGACCGCTAGCACGGTCAGCCCCCGCAGGCGCACCGCCTCGACGGTCAACAACGCATGGTTGACGCCGCCGAGGTTCGCGCGCCCGACGACCAACACGGCCGCTCCCAGGCGCGCGATCAAATCCCGCACATCCAATTGCGGACCGATCGGAACCAGCACGCCGCCGACGCCCTCGATCAACAGAACCGTATGCCTCGCGCGCAAGATCTGAACCGCCTGGGCGATCACACCGACGTCCACAGACAGACCGGCGCGGCGCGCCGCGGCCAGCGGAGCGAGGGCATCAGGAAAGCGGTAAGGAGCGATCAGGTCGAGACCGTCGAGAACGCCGGCCGCGCGCGCCAAACGGTCCGCATCGGACAAGCCCGGCGCGTCCGGCGCGACACCCGTTTCGATCGGCTTCATCACGCCGACCGCCAGGCCTCTGTGCTTCAGGTGGCGCGCGAGCGCCGAGGTGACGAACGTCTTCCCAACACCGGTATCGGTGCCCGTCACAAACACGCAGGGAAAGGCAGGGGTAAGACCCAAGGACTCGGCCATCGAGCGCTCAACCGGAATTAGACAAGGCGACTGTCGAGATTCCAGACCTGCCCGGAGACATCCCGCCGGAGAGCCAAATGGACGATGGTTTGGGCGACCTCTTCGAGACGCGGCGATCGCCCGAGCAGATGGTTGTCGAGATTCGCCTCGTCAGGCATGGCCTCACCGGCCAATTCCGTCTTGTGCCAACCGGGATAGACGATGTTGAGCCGGATATTGGACCGACCCCATTCCCTGGCTACCGTCCTGATCAGTCCGACCAGCCCGGCCTTCGAGGCGGCGTAGGCCGCTTGCCCCGCATCCCCGTGAGCCGCCGCGTACGAACCCACCACGATGATGGAGCCGTCCCGCTGGCGCAACATCGGCACCGCCGCCGCCTGCAAGCAATGAAAGGTTCCTGTCAGGTTCGTCTCAATGACCTCTCGCCATTTTTCCACATCTTGGCGGATGAGCAACCCGCTCACGGCTTGACCGGCGTTACAGACCAAGACGTCGAGCCGACCCCAACAATCGACGAAGGCCTCGGTCATCGCTCGAACCTGTTCAGCGGACCTCGTATCGGCTTGAAACAGCGCACCCTCGCCGCCCAAGGAGGCGACCGACGCGCAAGTCAGTTCGGCCTCCTCGCGACGCTCTCTATAATGAATCCCCACGCTCCAACTTTCCCGTGCGAAGGCGAGGCAAACAGCCCGGCCGATGCCCCGAGAGCCTCCGGTGACAAGCACCGTCTTACGAGTTCCAGACCGAGGCAGACGTAGCCGGGATTCCCGGCTGGACGGGTTCAGCATGGCGATATCGGCATTATCGGGAATGTGAATCGGGATGGCAAGCGACGGTCTGAGCGGACAGCACTCGCGACCGTAGATATCTTGCTGGCGGGAAAGGGAGTGTGATACCGTTTCCCGCGGTCACCAAGATCGGAGTGTGCGCGATGAGCGCGCGTTTCAGAAAGATCGGCTGCGGACTTCTTATCGGGTTCGGCTTCCTTTTGAACCCGGCTATCGCGTGTGTGGCCGTGGCCGAGGAAACAGAGGTCATTGCACAATCCGCCGAATATTTTCCGGACGCGATCGGGAACCGGTGGGAGTATCGCGGCCAGATTTCTGAAGGCCCTCTTCAAACCATCAACAATAAATTCTTCACCAACGTGTCGATGATCACCGGAACCCGAGTCATAAAAGGAATCACGGTGACGGTCTTTCACGACACCAACGCGGGCAACCACGGGCCGTCTGACAGCTTCTATCGCCGTGACGCAGCCGGGATTGTCTATTACGGCTCTGAGCCAGGCACACCGTTGGAACAACAATTGGTTCCCTACCAAATCGTGCAGTTTCCCTTGAAGTATCCGTCGTCCTTCCTGCAGTTCGATCGCAAGAAACTGAATTTCGGAGCAGATCTCGACGGGGACGGTATGGATGAACAGGTTGACGTGCAAGGGGTCGTCAGCGTGATCGGGAGGGAGCCCGTATCCGTCCCGGCCGGTTCGTACTCGGATGCGGTCCGTGTCGAGGCCAAGATGACTCTTCGGATCCACCTCTCCGGTACCGGCAAGACGGCCGTCGGCACGGACGTAATGATCGCCTGGTTCGTCAAGGGGATCGGCTTGGCGAAGTATATTGAACGGCAAGAGTTGCCGCCCTTCCGAACGGATCGAGGATTGGCGACGGAGATCACCGAGGAGTTGGAAAAGGCGGAGATCAAGGCGCCGCCGGCGTCACTCAGCCGGAGCGAATCCTCGACGCAGCGTATTTTCACAGATCACGCGGGCGATCATGAACTGCGGCAGATACTCCTCACCGCCGGCCTTGGCTCCGATTCCTGAGAACCGATGCCCACCGAACGGCTGCCGGCCCACCAAGGCGCCCGTGATCGGTCGATTGATGTAGAGATTTCCCACATCGAACAGCCGTCGCGCCGCGAGAATATTGGCGGGACTCCTCGAGTAAAGCCCGCCGGTCAGGGCATAGGACGATTGGTTGGCCAAGCGAAGCGCGTCTTCAAAAGTCTTCGCGCGCATGACCGCTAGGACCGGCCCGAAGATTTCCTCCTGGGCCAATCGATGTTCGGGTCGAATATCCGCGAAGACCGCCGGGCCGACGACATAACCCGGCCCTTCGACCTTTCTCTCGATCACCAGCCGTCCTTCCTGCTTGCCGATTTCGATATACTGCCGAACCTTGTCGCGCGCCCGCTGGTCGATCAGCGGACCCACGCGCGTACCAGGATCCTCAGGGTTTCCGATCGTCAGGCTCTCCACGGCGTCGGCCAAGCGACGCAGGAATACATCATAGACGGATTCATGGACGACGGCCCGAGAACAGGCCGAGCATTTCTGTCCCTGATAGCCGGTGAATGAGGTCACCACGCCGGCGACGGCTTCGTCAAGATCGGCCGTCTCATCGACGATGATGGCGTTCTTGCCTCCCATCTCCGCGATCACCCGCTTCACCATCCGCTGACCCGGTGCGACCCTCGCCGCGCGGGCTACGATATGAAGTCCGACATCTTTGGAGCCCGTGAAGACGATCGTCGACACCTCGGGTTCGTCCACCAAGGCCTGACCCACCTCCGGGCCGCCGACGGCGAGCTGGAGCACTCCCGGAGGCGTCCCCGCCTCGCTGAGAATGCGAACCAGATGATGACCCATGACCGGCGACCGTTCCGATGGTTTGAAGACGACCACGTTGCCGGTGACCAAGGCGGCGGAGACCATGCCGGTCGGAATCGCCAGCGGGAAATTCCACGGCGCGATCACGACCGCGAGCCCGCGCGGCTCGTAGACCAGATGATTCAATTCTCCCGGTTCGCAGCCCAAGCGTTTGGGCTGTCCCAGTCGAAGCATTTCCCGCGCGTAGAACTCCAAAAAGTCGATCGCCTCGGCGACATCGGCGTCGGCCTCGCGCCACGGCTTGCCGGTTTCGAAGATTTCCCAGGCCGCCAAATCGTATCGCTGCTCGCGCATGAGCGCGGCAGCTTTGGTGAGCACGGCCGCCCGCTGCGCGGGGGGAGTCGCCCGCCAGTCGTCGAACATGCCGAGCGCGGCCCGGACCATGGCCGGCACGTCGGTCGGCTCGGCGGCCTTGATGCGGCCGACAACCTGGTTCGGCTCACTGGGACTCACGGAGACCATTTCGGAACCGGAGAGAGAGACCCCGGGAGACACATGGGGAGGAAACGTCCCGCCCAGTCGTCTTTTCACACGGGCGATACCGTCGCGCATGGCCTCCCGGACCGAGGCACGGGAAAAATCCGAATGGGGCTCGTTCATGAAACGGTCCGGCGACCTTTCCGCTCGATTCTCCGACCGGCTGGGAGGCTGCGGCGGAGCCAACAGACTCTCGAGCGGCTCAGACTCGACATATTCCTTCCGCAAGAACGATTCGTTCGATGTGTTTTCCAACAGCCGCCGGACTAGGTACGCCATGCCGGGCAGCAACTCGCCGACCGGCGTGTAGATCCGAAGGCGCCGCCCCAACGAGGTCACGGCCGTCTGAAACGGCTCGGCCATGCCGAAGATCATCTGATATTCCCACGCGTCTGCAGCCAGACCCAAGGACTCCGCCATGGCCTCGGCATGGGCAAGGCTGCGCAGATTATGGGTGCCGAACGCGGGCCGGATCAAATCGGCCTGTCGCAGCAGGATCGTCGTGAGGGATTCGTAGCTCAAATCCGTCTCCGCCTTATGTTCAAATAGCGGCACGGGCCAGCCCTTTTGCTGAAAGCGGATCGTGTCCGAATCCCAATAAGCGCCCTTGACCAATCGAATCGTGATCGGAACACCGCGCGCGCGGGTCCATTCGAGAAGGGTTTCGATATCCCTTCGGGTGTCCTTGAGATAAGCCTGCAGCGCGAGACCGGCGAAGGGATAGGAGCGATAGGCGTCCTCGGAAAGGAGTCGCATGAAAATCGACAGGATCAAATCCTTCGTCTCGACCTGCTCCATGTCGAAAATGATGGAGGCGGGCATGGCACAGGCCATATCGAGGAGCGGCCGCAGTCGGGTCCCGACCGCGCGGAAGCCGCCTTCCGGATCGATGGGGTCCAGTTGCGAATAGAGGGCCGAGACTTTGACCGAAAGCTGGACCCGCGGCAAGGCGCCGAGATGGTCCCGCTCAAGGAGGGGAGCGGCAGGCCACGAAAGCGCCGCCTCGCCAAGTCGTGCGAGGGCTTCCAGACACCGATCCCGGTATCGATCGGCTTCGCGCTCGCTGACCGTCGCTTCGCCCAGCAAGTCAACGGAGCAGGCTCGCCCTTCTTTCCAGAGCCGCTCCAGCACCGGCAACGCGTCGTCAATGGTGGAACCGGCGATAAACGTGCGCGCCATCTGCTCCACCTGGTGGCGAATGGATTTCGCCACCAGGTTCGCACCGAATGTTGTGGCGGACAGGGCCTTGATTCCCCACTTGAGACCGAAGACCTGCACGCCGCTTTCGCCGAAATATTCTTCCACCAGTCTTGCGACTTGCCGATCGTCGCGGAGAGACGGAAGCACATCGACAAAACGAAACAACTGGACCTTGAAGGCCTCATCCTTCATGGCCATGTGGATCAGGGTTTGAGACCAACGCCTCGGATCAAACACCGTCGGCGCATGACCGGACGAACGGCGAGCCAGATCTTCTCCGATCTGCTTGATCCGAGCTTCAAGAGATGAAACGGGAGGTTGCTCGTTCACGGCCCTGCTTGTAGGCAAGAATTGTGCGTGCATGATCAGTATACACCGATGAGAGATTTTCTTGAAAATTCGGACAAGGTTGGATAGCATGCGGGCGCACATCAGCCGTCGATCTAACGACGGCGAAAGAAGCCTGGGCGGAGGAGGAAGAATGGGCCAAACGAAGTATTCGTTAGATTATCTCACCATTGTGCTCTTCGCGGCGGTCACGCTGGTGACGTTGGTGGGCGTCCCGCTGTTCGGGTATTTTCATGGATTCAACGCAGTCGATTGGATCATGTTGGCGATCCTGTACATGGTGAGCGGACTCGGCATCACCGTAGGCTACCACAGGCTGATCGCCCATCGCAGCTTCGAATGTCCCGAATGGGTGAAAGCCTGTCTGCTGGTTGCAGGCGGGTGGGCGTTGGAAAACTCGGCCTTGCGATGGTGCGCCGATCACATTCGGCACCATGCCCGTTGCGACCAGGAGGAGGATCCCTACAACGCAAAAAAAGGGTTCTGGTACAGCCACTGCGGCTGGATCTTCATCAAATCACCGCACCGCGATGAGAAATATGAATTTCGTCTCCGCAAGGATCGGGTGGTCATGTGGCAGCACCGCTGGTACGTGCCGATCGTGTTGTCCGGTCTGGCTCTTCCTTTCATCATCGGCCTGGTCAACGGCGGATGGATGGGCGGTTGGAGCTGCTTCCTGTTGGCCGGCATCTGCCGGACCTTCCTCGTGTTGAACTCGACGTTCTGTATCAACTCGATCTGTCACCTCTGGGGTTCCCAACCGCACGGGAACTTCAACAGCAGTCGCGACTGTTGGCTCATTTCGTTGTTCACGTTCGGCGAAGGCTATCATAACTACCACCACACGTATCTGCGCGACTACCGAAACGGACCCAAGTGGTATAACTTCGACCCCTCGAAGTGGCTGATCTACAGCCTGTCGTTGATAGGGTTGGCCTACAACCTCCAGCGGCAGAAATCGTAACGATCACTCCCCTGACATGGAGTTCATGCGTCCCTCTCGGCCCAGGCCTGGCCTGGGCCGAGAGGCCCATTTCCTTTTCTTCGCTTGATCGCTTATTATGATAGAACGTGCTCAGGTCGTATGGAACGGGCGCTTCCAAGCGCCGCTTGAGAGGAATGTGGCGTCATGCCTGACATGAATCCGGGCCCTGCCGCCCAGGGCGGCCAAAATCTCATCCCTGGCGTTAAGAAGGTGATCGCCGTCAGCAGCGGCAAGGGCGGAGTGGGGAAAACCACCGTCGCGGTCAACCTGGCGGTCGCGCTGAGCTTGGACGGTTCGAAGGTCGGCCTGCTGGACGCCGACATTTACGGCCCCAACACCCCGATGATGATGGGAGTGGAGAAGCCGCCTGAGCAGAAAGACGGCAAAATCGCCCCGGCCGAGAGTCACGGCATCAAACTGATTTCGATGGGGTTCTTCGTCCCGGAAGAGACTGCAGTCGTCTGGCGCGGCCCCATGGTACACACGGCCATCCAGCAGTTCTTCCGCGATGTCCTCTGGGGGGAACTGGACTATCTGCTGATCGATCTCCCGCCCGGCACCGGCGACGCGCAACTGACATTATCCCAGCTCGTGCCGCTGTCCGGCGCCGTCACCGTGACCACGCCGCAGGAGGTGGCGCTGCACGACGTGCGCAAGGGCCTAATGATGTTCCAGAAAGTGAACGTTCCGCTGCTGGGGATCATCGAGAACATGAGCTACTTCGTCTGCGGTCACTGCGGGCATCGGACCGACATCTTCTCGCACGGAGGCGGGGAACGGGCGGCGGAAAAACTGGGCGTGCCGTTTCTAGGCAGGATCCCAATCGATCCCGCGATCCGAGACGGAGGCGACACCGGCAGACCGATCGTCACGGCCGACCCCCACTCGCCGCAGGCGGCCGCTTTTCGCGATATCGCGGCCAAGATCGCGATGAGGCTCAGGGAAACGGACGGGGGTGGCGAGGACCGGGGCGTCGAGCGTCTATTGAAGAAAATCAAAGGACCTTTTGCCGGCACGTAACGAACCTTCAACCCAGTGAGGATCAGAGGGAAATCACATGTTCAGGTGTTTGTTCGACGCGCTCAGAACACCGAGCATGGCGCGTGGCTCCGCAAGCGAGGGCAGGAGGTGATATGGCTGATTTTGTGAGAGTCGCGGGCACGTCAGACATCGCTCCGGGGAGCGGGATAGTCGCCGAGGCCAACGGGCAATCCATCGCCGTGTTCAACGTCAACGGCACCTATTATGCGATCGACAACACCTGTGTCCACCGCGGCGGCCCGCTCGGCGAGGGCGACCTGGATGGGGAAGTGGTGACCTGTCCCTGGCACGGCTGGCAGTTCAACGTGAAGACGGGGATGTCGGTGAACAACCCTGCCGCATGCGTCAAGACCTACCAGGTTAAAGTCGAGGGGACAGACATCAAAGTGCTCCTCTAACCTTTTTCTTACCGGCACCGTCTCGCCTTCTTTGATCCCTGCCGATCCCGGCAGAAGCCAGATTCCCCGCCGCGTCTCTGCGTACTTGTGTGATTCTCCTCTGTCCGTGCATAATACCTTCGCATGGACCGCGCCGACCTGCTGTCGTTGTATCGGCAGATGCTCCTGATCCGCCGGTTCGAAGAGAAATCGGCGGAGATGTACGCCCTCGCCAAGATCGCCGGATTCCTACATCTGTACATTGGAGAAGAAGCCATCGCCGTCGGCGCGATCGCAGCCATCCGGCCCGACGACTATGTCATCAGCGCGTACCGCGATCACGGCCACTGTCTCGCGCGCGGCTCGGACCCCGGCAAAGTGATGGCCGAGCTGTTCGGCAAAGCCGCCGGCCTGTGCAAGGGAAAAGGCGGCTCGATGCACCTGGTGGACGTGGAACGCCGCTTCATGGGCGGGTACGCGATCGTCGGCGGGCACATCCCGCTCGCGACCGGCCTGGCCTTCGCGGCCAAATACCAGAAGCTCGATCAAGTCGTTCTGTGCTTTTTCGGGGAAGGAGCCGTGCCCAGCGGCCATGCGCACGAAGCGTTCAATCTTGCGGCTCTCTGGAAGTTACCGGTGATTTTCATCTGCGAGAACAACCGGTATGGGATGGGAACGCCGATCCAGCGGGCTATTGCACTGTATTCCGACGTCGCAGAAACGGCGCGTTCCTACGGCATCATGGCCGAGCGTGTCGACGGCATGGACGTGCTGGCCGTCCGGGCCCTGATGCAGAAAGCGGTTGAGCAGGTCCGCGCTGGACAAGGCCCCTTTTTCGTCGAGGCGATGACCTATCGCTTCATGGGCCACTCCATGGCGGACCCGGCGCACGGCCACTATCGCACCAAGGAAGAAGTGGAGGAATACCGGAAACGCGACCCGCTGCTGCTCCTCAAAGAGACGATCGTGACCAACCGCCTGGGGACAGAGGCGGATTTCAAAGCTTTGGAGCGGGAGGTGAACGACATCATCGACGCCGCCGTCAGGTTCGCCGAAGAAAGCCCGTTTCCCGACCCCCGCGAACTCTACACCGACGTGATGGTCGAGGAGTGACCGTGCCGACGGAGTTGTCCTATCGTGAAGCGCTCAATCAGGCCATGCGCGAGGAAATGCGCCGGGACCCGCGCGTGTTCCTGATCGGCGAAGAAGTCGGGTACTACCAAGGCGCGTTCAAGGTCAGCAAGGGCTTTGTCGAGGAATTCGGCCCTCAACGGGTACTGGACACGCCGATCACCGAGGCCGGCTTCACCGGACTGGCCATCGGGGCGGCGATGGCAGGCTTGCGTCCGATCGTCGAGTTGATGACCTTCAATTTCGGCATCCTGGCTCTCGATCAGATCGTCAACAACGCCGCCAAGATCCGGTACATGTCCGGCGGCCAATTGTCGGTGCCCATGGTGATCCGGGGACCGGGGAGCGCCGCCCACCAACTGGCCGCGCAACATTCCCAAAGTCTTGAGGCCTGGTTCTGTCATGTGCCGGGACTGAAAGTGATCGCGCCGGCCACGCCGCACGACGCCAAGGGCCTGCTGAAAAGCGCCATCCGCGACCCAAATCCCGTCATTTTCATCGAGGCCCAGCTTCTCTACGGCACCAAGGGGCTCGTGGGGGACGGCGAGTTCACAATTCCCATCGGCCAGGCGGAGGTCAAACGACCGGGACAGGATGTCACGATCGTGGCCTATTCGAAGATGCTCCTGATCGCCTTGGAGGCGGCGGAAGAGTTGAGCAAGGAGGGGCTCCAGGCGGAAGTGATCGATCCGCGCACGTTGAAGCCTCTCGACTTGACGACGATCGTCGAGTCGGTGAAGAAAACCGGTCGTCTGGTGATTGTCGAGGAAGGATGGCGTTTCTGCGGATTGGGTGCGCAGATCGCCGACAGCGTGTATGCCGCGGCCTTCGATTACCTGGATGCCCCAATCGTGCGCGTCACCGGCGAAGATGTCCCGATGCCGTACAGCCGGCCGCTGGAAGATGCCGCGATTCCGGACAAGGCCCGGGTCATGGGAGCGGTCAAACGGGTGACGAATCGAGAATAACAAGGGAGGAACGATGTATGGCCGGACAATCGGTCACGCTGGGGCACATCGAGATCACCGAGACTCTGGTACGACTCTATGTGTTTCTGACCCAATATCTGGACCGTTGTTTGGATGAGGCGGCACGGAAGGCTTATCCTGACGAGGAGCTGGCGGCGCATCTCTCTTCGACCAGGTCCAAGACGATGGAGATGCTGACGGTAAACCCAGTGGTGAAGGGTAAGGTCGAACAAGAATGCGACCGAGTCCTTGCACTGGGCGCCGCCTGTCTGAATGGCGGAACGGGGAAGGCCTCTGTGTTGGAAACCTTGAAGGCCGAGCGCGCGATGCTGAAAAACAAGACGATCGCGTTGAGCGACTTGCTGGCCGTCTTCCGCGCGCAATAACGGCGTCCGAAACGTCACCACGGCGTGATGACGACCAGCCAGGCGGAAACCTATCAATTGGCCGGGCTCGATGCTCGCGAGCGGGGATTCAACCGGCCAGTCGACTTCGAGCGCGCCGGCGACGGGTACAGGGCCGTCTTCCGGTACGAGACCGAGCGCATTCTGACTGAGGAGAAAGACACCCGGGAAGCCGCGCTGATTGAGCTTGTTCAGGTTCTCCAGGCACGAGGCTACCGTCAGCTCAGAAGCCGGTTGAGCGTTCGTAACGGCGTGTATCTGGGGTCGCAAGAGCCTTGGGTCGAGTATCCTGACCCGACACGGCAAGCGGAGGAGTACGGACTCTTCAACGTATTCGGATGGCTACGCCGATGGTTCAAGGCGTCACTCTGCAATCGGTGGTAAGCTGAACACAAGGAGCGGCCAATGGCAAGTCGTGTCGTGATGCCCAAACTGACGGACACGATGGAAGAAGGCGTCGTCGTCAAATGGAAGAAACGCGAAGGCGACAAGGTGGCGGCCGGCGATGTCCTGGCCGAAATTGAAACGGATAAAGCGGTCATGGATCTGGAGGCCTTCGCCTCCGGCATTCTTCGCAAGATTCTGGTCCGCGAGGGCGAAACTGTCAAATCCGGCACCCTGATCGGAGTGATCGCGGAGGCCGACGAGGATATCACCGCCGCGCTGGCCGACCGTATCGAGGCCGCGCCATCGGCAAAGGCCGAGAAGCCTGCGGCATCTGCGCGGCCTTTCGAGGCTCCGCCCGCCCTTGCTGAACCGGCCGCCAAACCAGCGCGTGTCCTCGCCTCGCCCCGCGCGAAGGCGTTGGCCGCCGAAAAAGGCATCGATCTCTCCACGATCACCGGCACCGGTCCGGACGGGCGGATCGTCGAGGAAGATGTGTTGAAGGCGGCCGCCGCCCGACCGGTCCCCTCCGCAGGCGTCGATATCCCGCTGAGCCAGATGCGGAAAGCCATCGTGCGCGCCACCACCCAGAGCAAGGCGCCGGTCCCGCATTTTTACCTCACGACTGAAATCGACATGGAAGAAGCCGAGCGGCTGCGCCAGCAGTTCAAATACAGCCGCCGGACGCATCCCAGCGTGACGGATCTGCTGATCAAAGCGGCGGCGGTGGCCCTCGCCAAACATCCGGAGATCAACGTCTCCTTCACAGGCGAGGCCATCCGCCGACACGGCTCGATCGATATCGGCGTCGCCGTGGGCATGGACGACGGGCTCGTCGCGCCGGTCATCCGAAACTGCGGCGCCAAGTCTCTCGAACAGATCGCAATCGAGTCGCGCTCGTTGATCGAGCGAGCGCGCAGCAAACGCCTGCAACCGCAGGAGTACGCAGGAGCCACGTTCACTATCTCCAACCTAGGGATGTTCGACGTGGAGAATTTCATCGCCGTACTCATGCCTCCTGAAGCCGCGGCCCTGGCCGTCGGGGCCATTCGCGACGTGCCGGCGGCAGAAGAGGGGACCGTGACAATCCGTCGGCGCATGAAGGTCACGATGTCGTGCGACCATCGGGCCATCGACGGCATGCAAGGCGCGCAGTTTCTGAAAGAATTCAAACGCATCCTGGAACATCCTCTGGAATTGATTCTGCCGAAGGAGCCAACATGAGCTTCGTGCCGATATCCGAGGTGCGGAAGGCCGACGGAGAGGCCGCGTCAGCTATCAGCGAGGCCCGCCGTCTTCCACCCTGGTTCAAGGTCCGCATCCAGCAGGGACCGAACTACCGGGACATTCGGCGGATCATGGATACGCTCAACCTCCACACCATCTGCGAGGAAGCGCGTTGTCCGAACGTCTGGGAATGTTGGAACGCCCGCACGGCGACCTTTTTGATCCTGGGCGACATCTGCACCCGCCGGTGCCACTATTGTGCGGTGACGACGGGCCGGCCCCATTCGCTTGACCTCGAAGAACCGAGGCGCGTCGCCGAGGCTGTCCGAGCCCTGGGGCTGCGGCACGCCGTGATCACCTCCGTCAACCGGGACGAACTGGAAGACGGCGGGGCGTCCATCTTCGCCGAGACCATCCGAGAGATCAGACGATTGATTCCGACCTGCGCGGTGGAGGTCCTCATCCCGGACTTTGAAGGCAGGGGAACGGCATTGGCGACGGTCGCGGCGGAGAAACCGGATATCCTCAACCACAACATCGAAACGGTGCGCCGGCTGTTTCCGTCCATCCGGCCGCAGGGGAAATATCGACGATCGATCGAGTTGTTGGATCGTGCCAAGCAGATGGGGATGCGAACCAAGTCGGGTCTGATCGTCGGGATGGGCGAGACCATGGAGGAAGTGCGGGACGTCATGCGTGACCTTCGGTCGGTCGGCTGTGACATCATCACGATCGGCCAGTACCTCCAACCCAGCAAACAGCATCTGCCGATCGTCCGTTTCTATCATCCAGACGAGTTCGCCGCGTTGAAAGCCGAGGGACTGGCGATGGGGTTTGCCCACGTCGAAGCGGGCCCGCTGGTACGAAGTTCCTACCACGCCTCCGAACAGACCGGCGATGGTTGCCGCTCGGGCAGAGGGAGCACGGTCTAAGCAGTCCTCCCGCGCCATCCGCTCCGTTTTCGCTGGGTGGAACCCGTCAGCAAGTCCCAGCTTCATCTCGGATGACGCTCTCCACGATCCGCCAGACCGGCGCGGCCATGTGTCTTCAGGAACGGCAAAAGAGAAGACAGGAAAGAGCTGGTTCACAAACCGGTTGTGGATTGCTGGCTCCCTGGAGATGGCCGAGGCCGCGAAAGCTTTCGGCGTAGAGCTTGTACACGTCTTCTGTGCCGGAGGGCCGGGCGGTGAACCAGCCCTGCGGAGTAACGACTTTCAGCCCGCCGATCGGCGCGCCGTTACCGGGGGCCGTCGTGAGCTTGGCCCCGATCTATCCTAGAAGATCCACTTTGATGTGACGGTGACCACGGCGGATACGGTACCTCTGAAAGTCGGAGTGATCGAGCGTGAAGACCTTTGTCGTACACAGCGACTCGGCCGCCACAATGAGGGAGGCGTCCGCAAGATCCATGGGATGGTCACCGTACTGCTCCATCAATTCAAACGCACGCTCCACCGCCGCTGGATCCATGAACCACACGGACACCCCGCCATCGAGGATGAAATCACGCAGCCGATCAGCCCCTAGGCTGTTCGGCGTTAACAGGTGGAAGGTTTCGGTCAAGACAGGAACAGTGGTGAAAAGCGTATCGCGCAACGTGCTGAGGATGTCCTTGCATCGTCCGTGCTCGGCATCTTGAGGATCGAACAGCGCTACGAACGGACCGGTATCCACCAGGATCATCGACGACGTTTCCGTCGGAGTGCGTCTTGCATTCCGCGTCGCGTCTCAGTCGATGGCGCAATCGCGTAGCCCCCAGGACCGAGGTCGAGACGACGGTACACGTCGAACGGTAACCGTGTGGCGCGCCGCGCCACCTCATCGCGCAAAACCAGTATGCCGCGCTTCAGTGCGGCGGAGACAGACCAGCCTGTCTTCTGCGTCACCTGCTTCAGTACTTTCTCCGTTTCGTCGTCCAGTCGGACCGTTCGAATACCCATGAGTCTCCTTCCTGCGCCAGGATGTCATACGCACTGTAATACATCGTGGCAATCGGGTCAACCTCTATCTTTCGTTCAGTCTGTCGCTCAAGTCTTTGGTGCTCAGACCGACTTGGTCGCCGTCAACGCCTTCGCGATCAACGCCCGGGCTTCCTCCTGGATACGGCGGAGGTGGTCGATGCCGCAAAAGCTTTCGGTGTAGAGCTTGTACACGTCTTCGGTGCCGGAGGGCCGGGCGGCGAACCAGCCGTGCTGAGTGACGACTTTCAGCCCGCCGATCGGCGCGCCGTTGCCGGGCGCCGTCGTGAGCTTCGCAATGATCCGGTCGCCGGCCAGGTCCGTCATCTGCACCTGATCAGGAGAAAGCTTGGATAAAATCGCCTTCTGTTCCGGAGTCGCGGGTACGTCGATCCGTTCGTAAGCCGGATCGCCCAGCTCGCGGATCAGCTCCCGATAGAGTTGAGCCGGATCGCGGCTGGTCCGCGCCAGCATCTCCGCCGCCAGCAGGTTCATGATGATGCCGTCCTTGTCGGTCGTCCAGACGCTTCCGTCGCGGCGCAGGAACGCCGCGCCGGCGCTCTCCTCTCCGCCGAATCCGAGCGATCCGTCCAATAAGCCGCTAACGAACCACTTGAAGCCGACCGGCACTTCGACGAGCTTCCGCCCGAGTTTGGCCGCCACGCGATCGATCAAGCTGCTGCTGACGAGCGTCTTGCCCACCGCCGCGTCCGGTTTCCATCCGGGACGATGGGAAAACAGATACCGGATCGCCACCGAAAGATAGTGGTTGGGGTTCATGAGTCCGGCCGAGCGCGTGACGATCCCATGACGGTCGGTGTCCGCATCGTTCCCAAACGCCACGTCGAAACGATCCTTGAGCGCGATCAGGTTGGCCATAGCGTAGGGCGAGGAGCAGTCCATGCGGATCTTCCCATCCCAGTCCAGAGGCATGAAACGAAACGTCGGGTCCACCACGGGATTGACGACCTCGATGTCCAGCCCGTACCGTTCGGCAATCGGTTCCCAGTAAGCCACGCCAGAACCGCCGAGGGGGTCCACGCCGAGTTTCAGCCTGGCTGACCGGATGGCTTCCATGTCCACGACGGCATGGAGATCGCCGACGAAGGTGCCGACGTAGTCATGCGCGTGAGTGGTGGAGGCGCGGCGCGCGCGTTCATAGGGGACCCGCGCGATGCCGCGCAAGTCGTCGGCGAGCAGCGTGTTCGCCCGCTCTTCGATCCATTTGGTCACTTGCGTGTCGGCGGGACCGCCCGCCGGCGGGTTGTATTTAAAACCGCCGTCCTCAGGTGGATTGTGCGAGGGGGTGATGACAATGCCGTCGGCCACACCGGAAGTTCGGCCGCGGTTGTGCGTCAGTATGGCATGCGAAATGACCGGCGTCGGCGTATAGCCTCCGGCGCGATCCACCATGACATCGACCCCGTTGGCCGCCAACACTTCGACTGCGCTGACGAACGCCGGTTCCGACAGCGCATGGGTGTCCATGCCGAGATAGAGAGGACCGGTGATGCCTTGCGCTCTTCGGTAGTCGCAGATCGCCTGGGTAATCGCCAGAATGTGCGCTTCGTTGAAGCTGCGTTTGAAGGCCGAGCCGCGATGACCGGACGTACCGAAGGCAACCCGCTGCTCGCACACGGCGGGGTCCGGCTTCTCAGTGTAGTACGCCGTAATCAGTCGGGGAATGTTGACCAGGATCGAGGCAGGGGCAGGTTTGCCCGCCAGCGGATTCAGGCCCATGACCGTTTCCTTTCCGGCCCCATGGACATCAGCCACGCTGACCATAGTGACTCCCCCGGTTGCATGTCAACCGGAGGAAGTCGCGTTCATCGGTCGAATTGACACTCCTCCGACCCCTCCCTATAATGAGTTTCGCTCCACAGATTCTAGCCTTCACGACTCTCATGGCCGCGTTTTCCAGAGAGCTTCTCGCGAAAAAGGTCAGCGATTTTCGGGCCGGTTTCCGTCTCGCCTTCGCCACGACGTCGGATGGGAAGACCTTCGCCGTCGAGGACATCGCTCTGTTGGAACGAGTCGCCGACGCCGTGGTGCAGCGCGGGATGGCGACGCCGGCGACGTTGTTTCTGGAATCCGTCGGCCCGATGAACTTTCTCGGGAGCCAAGTGTTGTACGTCCTCACGCCGATTCTGGAGTTGGCGTTCAGCAATGAAGAAGTCGCGCAGGTGGCACATCTGCTCGAACGCCGCGAGACCATTCCCCGCCTGATTTCCCTCATCGAAGCGAAGTCGTCGCCCAAAGGAATGTCCGCTCGATGACCGCCGCCGGTCGATCCGCTGACACGCAGGCGCATGATCGGCCGCTGAGCGTCATCGTCGCGACCGACTGCGGCAGCACCACCACCAAAGCCATTCTGATCGAGAAGATCGGGGACGCGTATCGCCAGACCTACCGCGGTGAAGCGCCGACCACCGTCGAAGCGCCGTTCGAGGATGTCACGCGGGGCGTGCTCAACGCCGTCGCAGAAATCGAAGAGCTGTCCGGCCGAAAGATTCTCGACGGTGAACGCATCATCACGCCCAATCGGGCGGCGCAGGGGGAACCGAACGTGGGGGTGGACATCTATATCTCCACAAGCAGCGCCGGCGGCGGGCTGCAGATGATGGTCACAGGGGTCGTCCAGAACATGACGGGGGAAAGCGCGCAACGGGCGGCCCTGGGCGCAGGCGCCATCGTCATCGACGTCCTGGCGTCGAACGACGGACGGTTGCCCCATGAAAAGATCGAACGGATCCGAACCATGCGTCCGGACATGATCCTCATGTCCGGCGGCACCGACGGCGGAGCCATCACGCACGTCGTCGAGATGGCGGAATACATCGCCGCCGCCGAACCGCGCCCACGGTTCGGCAGCACGTACACGTTGCCGCTCATTTATGCGGGCAATAAGGATGCGCGCGAGCAGATCCGCAAGATCCTCGGGAAGAAAACCGCGCTGGTGATCACCGAAAACATCCGGCCCGTGCTGGAGCGGGAAAATCTGGCGCCGGCCCGGCAGAAGATCCACGACCTGTTCCTCGAGCACGTCATGGCACAGGCGCCGGGGTACAAGAAGCTCATCGAGATGGCCGGCGCACCGATCATGCCGACCCCCGCCGCGGTCGGTTTGATCATGGAGACGATCGCCAAGCGGCAGCACTTGAACCTGATCGGGGTGGACATCGGGGGCGCGACGACCGACGTCTTTTCGGTGTTCGACGGCGTGTTCAACCGCACCGTCAGCGCCAACTTGGGCATGTCATACAGCATCTCCAACGTGCTGGCCGAAGCGGGATTGGCGAACATCATGCGGTGGGTGCCGTTCTTTATCGACGAGCAGACGTTGCGGAACCGGATCAAGAACAAGATGATCAGGCCTACGACGATCCCGCAGACGCTCGATGAGTTGCAGGTCGAGCAGGCGATCGCGCGGGAAGCGCTGCGGCTGGCGCTGATCCATCACAAGTCCTTGGCCACAGGCCTGAAGGGCGTGCAACAGGAACGGACGATTTCGGATATCTTCGAGCAGCAGACGACCGGCCGGACGCTGATCGACATGCTGAAACTGGACCTCATCGTAGGCAGCGGCGGCATCTTGTCCCACGCGCCGCGGCGGGTGCAGTCGATGATGATGATGATCGACGCCTACGAACCGCTGGGCTTTACCCGCTTGTCCGTCGACAGCATTTTCATGATGCCCCATCTCGGCGTGCTCTCGACGGTGAATGAAAAGGCGGCCACCGACGTGTTCGTCCGGGACTGCATGATCTATCTCGGCACGTGCATCGCGCCGATCGGGCAGGGCAAAGACCGCGAGCGTTGCGCCGACTATGCCATCGCGTTCGACGACGGCCGTCCGGAGGAGCGGGGGACCTTGCGATTCGGCGACCTCCGCTTGTTCCCGCTGGCCCAGGACCAGACGGCACGCGTCACAATGCAACCGGCCAAGACCGTCGATCTCGGCGAAGGTTCCGGCAACTCCGTCAGCCGCGACGTTCAAGGCGGAGTCGTCGGCTTGCTGCTCGACGGCCGGGGACGCCCGTTGCGGCTCCCGAGCGACAACTCCGCACGTTTAGCCGCCCTGAGCAAATGGTACAAAGCCATACACTTGTATCCAATGTAAGGTGCTGAATACGAAGTTCTGAGGGATGAGTCTTCGCATGTCACATTTGGTCTTCTAACAACTCAGCACTCCGTTAAGACATGGCCCACGCGTACACACCAGGCCTCACGGTTACCGAACGCACGGTCGTCCGGCGGAAACGGCTGTTGCCGTTGCCCGGCGCCGTGCTGGTCACCGTCGGCGACGAGGTGCGCGCCGATTCGCCGGTTGCGCGCGCCGAGTTGCCCGGCAAGGTGCAGGCGGTCAACGTCGCCAATCTCCTGGGCATCGCGCCCGACGAGATCAAGGAGTATTTGATCAAAAGGGAAGGCGAGCCCGTGCAAAAGGATGAGGTCATCGCGGAGAACAAGCCGCTCATCAAATGGTTCAAGACCGAAGTCCGGTCGCCGATTCAAGGCGCCATCGAATCGGTCTCCACAGTGACCGGCCAGGTGCTGTTGCGGGAGCCGCCGCGCATCCTGGAACTCCTGGCGTACATCGACGGGACTGTCGTCGAGGTGCACCCGAACCAGGGCGTGACCGTCCAAGCCGCCTGCAGTCTGGTTCAGGGGATTTTCGGGATTGGGGGGGAAACCTGGGGCGCCGTCGCGATCGCCGTGCGATCTCCCGAAGAAACACTGACGCCGGAGCATCTGACCCCAGACCTCAAAGGCAAAGTCGTCGTGGGCGGTGCGTTGTGTCCGATCGAAGCTATGAACAAGGCCAAGGACGTGGGCGTCGCGGCGCTGGTGGTCGGGGGCATCCATGATAAGGACCTGCGGGCGTTGCTCGGTTACGATCTGGGCGTCGCGATTACGGGAACGGAGAAGGTCGGGTTCACATTGATTTTGACGGAGGGATTCGGCACGATTCCGATGGCCGCCAAGACGTTCAAGCTGCTCTCCGCACACGCCGGTCGGAAAGCCTCGGTTTCGGGCGCCACGCAAATCCGCGCGGGGGTGATCCGGCCGGAGATCATCATTCCGTCGCCCATCGCCCGTCACCCAGCACAGGATGCGAGAGAGGGAAAAGACGAACAGGAACAGACGCGGGAAGGAATCAAGATCGGCGATCTCGTCCGCATCATCCGCGACCCGCTGTTCGGCAAAATCGGCGAGGTGTTGCGGTTGCCGCCAGACCTGCAAAAGATTCCCACCGAAAGCGAGGTGCGCGTCCTGGAGGTCCGTTTCCCGGACGGCAGCACGGCCATTATTCCCCGCGCCAACATCGAAGTCATCGAAGGAGTCTGACGGCAGTGGCACGTGATCCGTTATGCATAAAGCGCGGGAGCGGCCGGTCACTGTTGGCCGGCGCGCTCTTGTCCCTGTGTGCGCTGCCGCACTGGACGGGATCGGCGGCGGCCGAATCGCTTCTCGCACCTCCGCGAGACCTTCGGGTGATCGACACCCCGAACGACGGCGGCGGCAGCCTGACCGTGCTGTGGGCACCGGCGCCTTATGACAGCGCGGCCGTCAAGTACCAGATCCTGCTCGGCGAGTCTCCTTCGGCCGATCCTGCGACGATGAAAGTCGTCGCCGAGATTCCGGCCAACACCCATTACGTGCGGGAGAACAGATGGCCTTGGTGGACCAGACCCGATCGCCCGGAGGTTCATCAATTCACCGTCAAGAACGGCAAGGGCATCGAATTGAAAGACGGCGCCGTCTATACCGTCACAGTCGCGGCGGTCAGCGGCGATGACCGCGCGTTCGCCGTGCCGGTTGCCGCCGTGCCGGCGCCTAATTGGATCAACTGGAACCAGATGAACAACCTGCTCTTGGCCTTGCTGTTCGGCTCGGTCGTGTTTTACGCCATCCGGACGGCAAAACGGCGGGAGATCTTTCTGCGCCGGATCCCCGGGCTCGACGCGGTGGATGAAGCCATTGGACGGGCGACTGAGTTAGGCAAACCAATCCTCTATCTGACCGGCGCGCACGACATGAGCGATCCCTCGACCATCGCCGCCGCCGTCATTTTGGGCCGAGTCGCGAAACGGGCGGCGGCCTATGAGACCGAACTGCTCGTGCCGCACCGCGATCCGATCACGATGGCGGTCTGTCAAGAAATCACGAAGCAAGCCTATTTGGAAGCGGGGAAGGCTGACCAATTCAAGGAAGACTCGAACTTTTTCATCACCACCGATCAGTTCAGCTACACGGCCGCCGTGGACGGGATCATGCTGCGCAAGAAGCCGGCGGCGAACTTTTTCATGGGCGCCTACTTCGCCGAATCGCTCCTGCTGACCGAGACCGGCGCCAGCACGGGCGCGATTCAAATCGCCGGCACCGACTCCGACCACCAGTTGCCGTTCTTCGTGACCACCTGCGACTACACCTTGATCGGCGAAGAGCTGTACGCCGCCAGCGCCTATTTGTCCAAAGAACCGGTGCAGATCGGCACGCTGCGCGGCCAGGACATCGGCAAAGCCTTTATCCTAAGCGTGATCGGCGTAGGCACGCTCGTCGCCACCGCCGGAGTCCTGTTCGGCGCAGACTGGCCTCAAATCGTGCTGGACGTCTTTCGGGATCTGAAATGATTTTCTTCCGCCGACAAGCGCCGCTGCTGGTGACGCTGGTGACCGGGCTGGTGTTCGCAGCCCAATACTATGTGCCGCACCCGGCCTCAGAACAGCTCCTCACCTCGGTCACCAAATGGATGCAGATCATCGGGGGCTTCGCATTGGTGCTCGGGGTCACCAGCCTGTTCCATCTCCATGCCGTGAGGATCCGTCGCAGGGAGCCGGGATGGGGATACAGCCTGATCTTGTATGCCGGCCTGCTCGGCACGATCGCCGTCGGCCTGTGGGCGAACGGCAAAGAGACGATGGACGGCGCGCCCACCGCCTTCGGCTGGATCTATACCTATATGTTGGTGCCATTACAGGGAACAATGTTCGCCATCTTGGCGTTTTTCATCGCCTCGGCCGCGTACCGGTCGTTCCGCGCCCGCAGCCGTGAAGCGGCCGTCCTGCTGGCCGCAGCGATCATCGTCATGATGGGCCGCGTGCCGCTCGGCGAATATCTTCTGCCGGCCAGCGGCGACGTCTCGCAATGGATTTTGAATGTGCTCAACGCCTCGGTCCGGCGCGCCATCCTCATCGGCGTGAGCCTGGGCGCCGTGGCCCTTTCGTTCAAAATTATTTTCGGCGTGGAACGGTCGTACCTTGGAGGCGGTAAGGAATAACGTGAAGCGTCGGACGGATCTCGCATCTCGTCGTTCTCAAGCCGCCGGCGTTCGAAATCGAGAGACGCTTCACGCTTCACGAGCAACGGCTGATGACCTTCGCTGAACGCATGCTCAAAATCGACCGACGGATCATCTTTGCGGTGATCGGCCTGTGCACGCTGTTGCCGCTCCTGTATCCGGTCGGCCTGCCGATCAAGGTGTCGCCGGAAGTGCGCGGGGTCTACGACTACATCGAGAGCCTGCCTCCGGGCTCGGTGTTCCTGCTCTCGATGGACTTCGATCCGGCTTCCAAGCCGGAACTGTATCCCCAATCGATCGCCATTCTGCGCCATGCCTTCCGCAAAAACCTGCGGGTGATCGTCATGACCCTGTGGGTCACCGGCACCGGGCTCGCGGACCAGGTCATCAGTCAGATCGCGCAGGAAACGGGCAAGGTCAACGGCCGCGACTACGTCTTTCTCGGCTGGAGCCCGGGCGCCGGATCGGTCATCATCAACATGGGGCAGGACCTCTATACCACCTTTCCCGTCGATTACTATGGGAAACCGACCAAAGAGCTGCCCGTGCTGGAGGGCGTTCAGAATTTACGCGATGTGAACTACGCCGTGAGCCTGGCGGCCGGCAATCCCGGCGTCGAAGCGTGGTATGTCTTCGGCAAGGACAAGTACAAGTTCGAGCTTGGCGGCGGCTGCACGGGCGTGATTGCGCCGGGTCTGTATCCCTTGTTAAGAAGCGGCCAGATCAACGGGCTCATCGGCGGCCTGCGCGGCGCCGCCGAATACGAAAGCCTGATCGGCCAGAAGGGGAGAGCCGTGGCCGGAATGGACGCTCAGTCCGCAACCCATTTCGCCATCATCGTCCTGGTAATCCTGTGCAACATCTTCTATGTCTCTCTGCGAAGGAAACAAAAGGGGTGAGGCGTAACTTGTTCGCCATTGGAGGCCTCGATGCCGTTTGACACGTTGTTGGGCGCCTGGATCGCGACGGGATTGACGCTGTTCATCCTGTCGTTCCTATACGAGGACAACCCGCTCTTCAAGGTGGCGGAACACCTCTATGTCGGGGTGTCGGTCGGCTACACGATCGTGAAGGCCTACGATACGGTGATCATCCACTTGATCTACGAACCCATCGTCAAGCAGGGCGATTGGTCCCTGCTGATCCCGCTGTCGATCGGGATGCTGATGCTGACCCGCTATGTCCCGAAGGCCGCTTGGTTGTCCCGTTACGCGTTCGCTTTCATCGTGGGAGTGGGATCCGGGCTGGCGATTCCGCGGACGATCTCCTCGTACATCCTTAAGCAAGTGGAAGATACAGTTCGGCCCCTGGCGTCAATGGTCCCGGGAGACGGCCTGACCTTCAGCTTCAACCTCTTGAACCCAGCCAGCAACCTGAACACGATCATCATTCTGCTCGGCGTCACTTCGGTGCTGTTTTATTTCTTCTTCTCCGTCGAACATACGGGAGCAGGCAAAGCCGTCGCCCGAACTGGCATCCTGTTTTTGATGATCTCCTTCGGCGCCGCCTTCGGCTATACGGTCATGGCCCGTATGTCCCTCCTGATCGGCCGCCTGACCGACCTGATCGAATTCTCCGATCCTTCGTACGGGCGCGCCACGCTGTGGCTCGCGGCCGTGACCGTCGCCGCCCTGGTGATTTGGGCCAGGCAACGGCGCGAACAGCCGCCAGAGGGGTAATGGGTTCGTCCTGAATTGGGCCGGATCCACGCCCGCTGGCGGTTGCGGGTGACGGCGGGGCTCCGTTAGAATCCGCCCTTGATCATCCATGGATACGCCGACAACCCCCGCAACCAAAGACCCCAAGAAATATCCGGTGCTCCGGAATCTGCAGTTCTCGCCGATCCGGGAGAACGAAGAGCAGTACATGGTTCTCTGGGACCCCACCGGTTTGAGCAAGGACAAGCTCATCCTACCCTTAAGCTACTTTTTCTTAGTTCAGCATTTCGATGGGGAACATTCGCTCGAGGAGATCGGCGTGCTCTATCTCAAACGCTTCGGCGAGTTTCTGAATCCCCGGAACCTGGAACGGTTGGTGGAGGACCTGGACGCCAAGCTGTTCCTGGAAGGGGAGCGGGTCGAAGCGGCCAAGGAGCTGGCCAGGAAAGCTTATCGCGAATCGCCCGCCCGCCAAGCCGCGTTCGCGGGACGCGGCTACGAGGCCGACGCCCAGAAACTCCGGGCCCAGATCGAGAGCTTCTTTTCGTCGAAGGAAGGGCCGGATTTCAAACCGTCCGAGAACCGGGGGAAAAAGATCAAAGGCCTCGTCGCTCCGACCTACGATCTGCGCCAGGCGGGCCCGATCTATGCCTGGGCGTACAAGGAACTGCAGGAAGCCGACGCGCCGGACCTCTTCGTGCTCTTGGGAACCGCCTATTCCGGAATGGAATCGCTCTATGCGGTGACGGACAAAGACTTCGAGACGCCGTTGGGCGTGGTTCGGGCGGATCGGGCCGTCCTGGACCGGGTGAGAGCCGCGGTGCCGCAATGCTTTGCCGACGACCTATGTCATCAACACGAGCATGCGATCGAATTTCAACTCCCGTTTCTCCAGCACATCGTCGGGGGCAAGAAGCCCATCAGCATCGTGCCGGTCCTCTGTTCCTTCTCCGCCGCAAGCCTCGCCGATCCGCAAAACCGGGCACAGATCGACTCCTTCATCGCCGCCCTCAAAGACGCGACCGCCCACTCCGGACGGGACTTCTGCGTCATCGCCGGCGCGGAACTCGCCCATATCGGCCTGCGGTACGGCGACCCATCGCCACCCACCGACTTCTCTTTCCACCGCTGCATGCAGCAGGACTTGGAGATGCTCAAGCACGTGGAGAACCTCGATCCGGATGCCTTCGCGCAGTTCATCCGCAAAGAAAACGACCAACGTCGGATCTCAGGGTTCTCCGCCGTCTACACCCTGCTGCGCCTGATCCAGGCGGAAAAGGGACAGGTGCTGCGCTACGACCGCGGGATCACCGACCAGTACAATTCCACCGTGACGTACGCCAGCATGGCGTTCTTTTAGCCCGGATTATTCACGACGCTTCGTCACGAAAACGCGCAGACGCGTTGTGAGACGGGCAAGCGCAGCCACGAGGGAGGGAGGCGTACTTGAAACAGTACGTCGACCGACTAAGTGGCGAGCACGCCCGTCGGAGCAGCGTATCCGCGTTTGCAGTAGAAGTGTTCGTGAATAATCCGGGTTAGGCTTCAGCCGTCAGCGGTCGACTCTCAGCGTGGGAAGACATCCACCCTTCCGCCTTGAAGACGTCCAAGAGCAAATAGCCCATAACTCCAGCTTATCCTTGTTCCCTCTTCTCGGGTGAGAGATGGGTGGATGAGGGGCGTTTTCGTCTTGCTCCTCTCTATTTGCATCGGGTGAAAGCTCGCACCGTTCGGCTGAACTCGCCGCAGGCTCTGCCCACACCCGTTAAGCGGGTCCATGAGGAACCCGCGCCGCTGAGTACCCGTTGCTCTTCCGGGAGCAACGGGTGATGAGCCACGGGTCGGCGCCACCCGCATGTTTAACCCGCGGGCAGAGCAGAAGACACCTACAACTTCTGCAGAAGTCAGGAGCGACCTGGACATGTGGTCAAATAGACTGCGGGCTGATAGCCAGCTAGACTGCAGGATTCCCAGTCTATCCCGCCTCGCGCTGAAGGACAAAATCTCGAAGAAGTGTTGGATTGACAGGTACACTTACCTCCCAACGGAACGATTGGGCTCCCGTGCCATGCTGTATGGGTAGTCCGCAGCAGACTTATATAGTTAGGCCCCATCATAGTCTGACCTATCGTTTTCGATTTGCGGCACACGTTGATACCAAGACCCGATCGGGAATTCATGCCGAATTGATAAAGCATTTCTCAGCTTTCTGCGTCGCAGTGGACAATGTGACGATCACGCTTGGAGCGTTCCGACAATCCAAAGCCCGGTCCGTGCTCTTGTGTCTCTGTTCTGAGGAGTCAGCCGGACGGATCCGAATTCGAGCTGAGGAAATCTGAATCCCCGCCCTTCCTGATGTGGTTGCGGCTCGTTCGGCCTTGATCCTCCGGCGCCTTGCAATCCGTAACTACATCGGTTACAGTCGATCGCGTGATCCGCGGGTTCAGGCACAAGGGCTTACGGCGATTCTTCGAGACAGGCAGCAAATCAGGTATCCAGGCCCAGCATGTAGACCGGCTTCGCCTCATCTTGGCTCGACTGAACGCGGCCACATCCCTGCGAGACATGGCGCTCCCAGGGTTAGACCTCCATCCGCTCAAGGGTGACCGCAAGGGTACCTGGGCTGTATCGGTTAGTGGGAACTGGCGGGTCACGTTTCGCTTTATCGGAAAGGACGCGGATGCCGTGGATTATGAGGATTATCACTAGCGAGGTCGTCACGATGCGTATGCACAATCCCCCTCACCCCGGGGAAATCATCAAGCGCCTTTGCCTCGACCCACTCGGCGTGAGTGTCACGCAGGCAGCTCAGGCGCTGGGTGTCAGCCGAAAGACCCTGTCGGCTATCCTGAATGGCCGTGCGGGCATCAGTCCCGAGATGGCCGTTCGCTTGTCCATCGCGTTCGGCACGTCGGCTGAGAGCTGGCTCAACCAGCAAACCCAGTATGATTTGTGGCACGCCGAGCAGCGCCGGAAACAGCTTCGCGTGTCCAAGCTCGCGGGGTAGCTGTTGCCTAACTTTGCGCTCCAGCCGACTCGCTACAACGTGCGGCTGAGCCTGGCGAGAACGGGAACACGAGGGACGGTAGCTTGCGCGCGATGAGTCCTTCGGATCTCTTCTCGTACGCCTACCGGAAGCAACCGCTGCACGAACTCTATCCAGACCTCGCCGATGTTCCCGAAGCCTTCCTCATGGAGTGGTTTAAGGACCGGTATGATTGCACACTTCCGAAGAACTACGAAACATGATGGTGCTGCCGCGGGAGGCGGTATGGCAGTGGCTTGAAGAGGCCGCCAAGTTGGTGTGGAGATTAAAGCGGCGACACTGGGAAGACCGACGCCGACAACGCGCCGCTTCGGCAACACGCCCTTCGACGTAAGCCGGTCGATCTCCCGGCAATGAGCGCTGCCCATCGATCCCTTCCAGAGTCCCTATGCTAACTCCACGATAGGGTTACGTTCATGTCACAGAATACAGATGTCCGATCCCTTATCGCTTTGACCCTTTTTATTGCTCCCGAACGTCAGCTATCCCGGAGATGCCGCGTGGAGCGGCTCGGCGAGTCGAAAGAGGATGGTGTGCGCACCGGACAGCACGTCGAAGTCGACGAAGATCTGGTGAACTTTCACGCCGAGGCGTTTTTCGATCTCAGCCCGTAGCAACGCCTCGCCGGATTTGAACAGCGCCGTATAGACCTGCTCCAGCAGCGCGCGTCCTTCCTGGGATTGGGCCAGCCGTTCTTCCGCCGGAACGGACGCGCTGCGGGTCAATGTCGCTTCGATGATGTGGTCGCTGATGTGAACCTGCGCGCGGGTGTAAGTGGACTTCATGAACTCGGTCTGAAAGTTCAACACCGCCAACATGACCGTGTACTCGATCTCGGCTTTCGTCCTGGCCGCGCACTTCATCGTCGGCGACTCCTGAACCTTGTGGGTGGGGATTCTGTGCGCTGTTCGTTTCTCCTCCAGTGTGGTCCGAAACCGGTCGCGGATAAAGGCGTCCAGTGAGCGAGGCGCCGCCTCATGCGCCGTCCCACCATCGAAGGGGGCGGGGGCCGCCTCCGCTTCTTCCGCGTGCATGCTCTTCGGACGGAAAGCGCTGACCTGTCCATGAGCGGCTCTGGGAGCGCTCATCGCGGAGTCTCCTCATCTCTTCCTCTCTCCGGTGGAGAAAGAGAAGACTTTGGCTCCTTGTGTGGCACAGACCTACCCCTCGCCCCTCCCTCTCCCACTAGTGGGGGAGAGGGAAAGGAGAGTCTGGGGTCAAGCTGCTGGCTATTCGCTGCCGGCTACTCTCAATACGCCTTGCTGTAGCCCGCCTCGCCGTCGTAGTTCCAGAGTTTCTGCGCCGCGGACCACCACCAGCCCTTTCTCGTCAGCGTATCCATAAAGGCGTTCACGTCGGCGTCCTGCACGTCCCGCGTCGCCATGAACCGGCAGCGGTACCAATTCACCATCAGCAGATCCGGGCTGACGAAGCCCGGCCACACCTTCGTTCCCCGGTTCGAAATGAACTCGCACTTAAAGGGGCCGTATTCGCCGTCGGCGAACTTCGGTATGCCTTTGTCGGTGATGATATAGACATCCACCCCGACCAATTTGATGTCCTTCTTCTTTTTCGTCGCGATCGCTTCTTGCGTAAACGTCGGCATCGTTGCCTCCTCACTTCCGCGCAGCGCGCATCTTGTCGATGATGGCCTGCGCGTATTCGTCCGTCTTGGCGGTTCCGCCCACGTCGTAGGTGACCGTCTTGCCTTCCTCCAGCACCTGATACATCGCGCGCTCGATCCGGTCCGCCGCATCCTTTTCGTTCAACCAGCGGAGCATCATCACGCCGGAGATGAGCACGGCCGACGGGTTCACCTTCTTCATCCCAGCGTATTTGGGCGCCGATCCGTGGACGGCTTCGAAGATTGCGCAGTTGTCGCCGACGTTGGCGCCGGGCGCAAAGCCCAGCCCGCCCATCAACCCGGCGCACAGGTCTGTCAGGATGTCGCCGTACAGGTTGGGCAAAACCAGGCAGTCGAATTGGCCGGGATTGCGGACCAACTGCATCGCGCAGTTGTCCACGATGATGTCGCCGGTCTCGATGTCGGGATACTTCTTCGCCGCGGCGCGGAAGGCTTCCAGGAACAAGCCGTCCGTCATCTTCATGATGTTGGCCTTGTGCACGCAGTACACTTTTTTCCGGCCGTTGTCCCGTGCCCACTTCAGCGCAAAGTCCGCGATGCGGTAGGACCCCGGCCAGGTAATCACCTTCAGACACTGTGCCACCTCGTCGGACACCATGTGCTCGATGGCGGCGTAGGAATCTTCGGTGTTCTCCCGAAAGTTGATGATGTCCAGCTTGTCCCAAGGGCGCTTCAATGCGGGAATCAACCGCACTGGACGCACATTCGCATACAGGTCGAACACCTTGCGCAACGTCACGTTGGCGCTCTTATGACCGGTTCCGATCGGCGTCGTCGTCGGACCCTTCAGCGCCACCTTGTTCTTGGCGATGCTTTGGACCGTCTTGTCCGGCAACAACGTGCCGTACTTTTCCAGACAGTCGAGGCCGATCTCCTCGTATTCCCATTGAATATCGACGCCGCTGGCGTCGATGACCATGCGCACCGCCTCGCAGATTTCCGGGCCGGTGCCCTCACCCGGAATCATCGTCACGACATGCTTTGCCATCCTGAACCTCCCTTAAGCAGCAAGGGCGATCGGACCATCCGTTCCCCTTTCACCGCCTGGTTCAGTGCAAATGCGGTTCCACACCACCAAGCGTGCCCAAGAGCGGAGAAGACTTGAAGGAGACCGCGTCATGCGCGGTTCGGCAGGATTGGCATGCCCATACGGTCCCCGTATCCGAGTCCATTCATGTGCGGATACACACGCACCGCTCGGCGAACCGTGCGCGCACGCTCGCACACCGTGCTTCCTTATATTGACTCACGGCCGACCCGGCCAGCAGCGATCGCTTTGGCGAGGCGCCAACAATAGCCGGCAAGCTGGGTGGAACCCGTCACAACAACTTGGCCCTCAGAACCGGCTGCGAGAACCGCTCGGGAGAAGGCGACGTCGGGGTCTTCCAGAACCTCCGCTGCCGCAGCGGTTCGCGATCGCCACAGTTCCGCAAGAACTTGCGGGGGAACGGAGTCCCCGCGAGGGCAAATGGTGAAGATGGCTCGGTCGGCTCCCGCATCAGCCAGATGGCGGACCATCTTCTCGTATTCTTTCTTGGGATCGATCGATATCACCAAAACATGCCGCCGCCCCTCAAAGGTACTTCGCAGCATCGCGGCCAGACTCGCTGCGGCCGACGCATTGTGCGCGCCGTCCAACAACACCACCGGAGCCCCATGCACCACCTCGCAACAAGTGCTGAGTTCTATTTGTTCGAACACCGTGCGGAGAGCCGCTTCATCGAGGTCGGGTACCAATCCACGGCGCCGCAGCGTGTCATAGGCGGCCAGCGCATGAGCGGCGTTCGTGGCCATGAAGGCGGCCGGAGAATTCATCTCCACGTCGCGCCAGACCCGCTGACCGACCCTGAACGAGGCACGGGCTTTCAGGCCCAGGCGTGTAAAATCCTCGACCTCATATTCTTGGCCGATCAACAGAACGGGTGCTTTGATGTCTGCAGCGCGCGTCATGACGACGGCTCGCGGCCCATCGGACATCGTTCCGCACACGACCGGCGTGAACGGCTTGATAATCCCGGCTTTCTCGGCGGCGATCTGCTCCAGGGTGTCGCCGAGCACATCCATGTGATCGTAATCCACGTTCGTGATGACCGAGACTTCCGGCGCAATCACATTGGTCGCGTCCTGGCGGCCGCCGATTCCGACCTCGATGATCGCGTAGTCCACTTTGGCCACACGAAAGGCGAAGAATGCCGCGGCGGTGAGAAACTCAAAAGGGGTGAGTTCAACACCCTCCCAATCGACGAACGGTTTGACGTGATTACAGGCATCGACAAACTCTTGCTCGCCGATTGGTCGGCCGTTGACGGAAATGCGCTCGCGATACGTCCCGAAATACGAGCTGCTATAGAGACCCACTTTCATCCCGCACCTTTGAAGCAGTGACGCGATCATGCGGCAGACCGTGGTCTTGCCGTTGGTCCCAGTGACGTGCACGGACCGATAGTTCCTGTCCGGTCGGCCAAGATCGTGGAGGCATCGCGATATCGCGCCGAAACTCACCGTGCCATCAGAGGGCCGGCCCTTGAGAATGCAATCGGTTTCGATTCGACGGAGAAAGTCCGCGACCTGTTCATAGGACGAGGAGGGGAGCGCCGGATATATGGGGAACCCCTCAGTGTCACAGCGAAACATATGATTCCCTTCCCGTCTCGTCATGAAGGAGGGCCGTGGCAACGGGCGCGTTGACCGGCTCCCCGATCATTTCTTCAGGAATAACCGTCCATCCAGCTATCGGGTGATAGTAATAGAACCGGCCTTCGGTTGGCTCAAGCGCGACCAGTCTGAGCCATCCGTTGCCGAACAGCGCCTTGAGAAACGGTTGCCGATCGAGGATTGTCATGATCCGTCCAAGCGGGGCTTCGATGAGAGCGGTGAGACGCATCGGTTCGTGATAAAAACGCGCGCCGTTCATGACCGACTGTACCGGTAGCCCCATCCGGAGGTCGCTTTGGTTTCCCGTCATGACCCCGATACGACCGGTGACGTTGTGATAAACCTTGCTACCGCTGCCGTACACCCTCGGGTCCACCGTCGAAAAGTAATACTCCAGGTTGATCCATTGGGCGACGATTAGCGGGGCCGTCATGATGATTTCCAGCAGCTTGCCGTCATGGTCCAAGGTGTGATCGTAGGAATGCAGGAACGATCGCCCTTCCAAGTCGATGTTCTGGGTCAATCGGCGGCGACCAATGACAAACACGCTGTTTCTAGCCAGTCCCCATTCCGGTCGCACTTCGGCCCAATGGAGGCTGCACCGTTCCACCGCCCGAACACAGCGCCGAGGATCACTCCGGGGTGAAGAGGGGGACAGTCTGCCCCACCGTTCGGCCGCCGCCGCGACGCGGGCTTCCTGGACATCGTGAAGCACTTGTGCCAGATCCTCTCGATGGGTCGAGGGCACGTCTTCGAGATCCGCGATCCGGACCTCATCCGTCGTTGTGTCGTGAACCGCGGCAAGGAAATGGGTGTCCGTCGGGATTATGAACCCCCGTTGAGCCAGTACGTCACGGACCTGCTGCCGGTTGGCGATCATGGCGAACGCTCGCGCGTTCGGCAGACCGGAACTGCCCCCGCAGGCTCCGCAATCCAGAGCCGATTCATACGGATTATTCTGCGAGGTGCTGCTGTGGCCACAGAGAACCACGAGGCGGGCGAACGCCCCGGTCAAGCCCATGAGCCGTAACGAGGTCTCCACATAGTACGCCTGTTCCGCGAGCGTGAATCCGGTCTGCGTGATCCGATCAAAGCGAGCGCGAGCGGCGCGCGGTGTCACATGGCACTCCCGGCGGAGCTCCTCCATCACGGCTCGTTCGCGTGACGGGGTCAGCGACAGGAGTGTGGCAAGCGCTCCCCGTGTCAGCGCGGGAGCCTGATCGTCCCCCATCGCCTGCTGGCGGATGTTCTCCAAAACATGGACGGTCAGCCTGCTGCCGGGGACGCGGAATCGTCCCCGAAGCCATCGCGCAATCTCCAACCGTTGCTCCGCGGCGACCATGGCTTCCGCCTCCTGTGGTTCGAGTTTATCGACCGTCAGCGTGGTCGCGACCGCGGGCATCATGACACTGTGTAACCACTGTACTACGCGGTGATAGGCATGCGGCCACAGGGTTCTCCCAAACAGCGGCAATGCGAAAAACCACCCGATGGCTTCGACCATGACGTACGGAGTGACCACATTGTGTTTGAGGTCGTGGAGCAACTCTCGCCAGGATTTGGCCAATCGCACCCTCCTTTTGCGCTGCTGCGCACGTTCGCCGTGATAGGTCCGCGGGACTTCCCGGATCACATGTTTGGGCTTCAACAGGACGGGACAGAGCGCCGACTCATGGCGCTCATCCAACGAGCAGTAGGACACGGGCAACCCGAAGAATCCTGCAAACCCGAATGTCTCGTATCCGCCACGCCGTTCGAGATGCCGGCGCAACACCTCGGACCGGACATCGATACAGAAGACCCACTGCGCCAGCGGCCGCACCGGATTGCGGGATCCGGACCGCATGTCCCCTAGGCAGATCGGCGGCCTGTTGAGTCGTCGGAGGACATGATACTGATGCGTCAGTTCATAGGCTTCAAGCCATTTCAGGGTGTGCAGTCGGGGAGGGAACGCACGAAACCAATCGAGCAACGTCGAGAGATCACTCGGGGAAGTCATCGCGATCAAGTCGGTCTTCATCCCCTGGGTCTCCGCCAGGCGGACGATCAGACGCGCCTGTTCTGCGATGAGTTCTCCGCGGCGAAGCCGGCGGTACGTTTCGACCCAGCGTCGGCCTATTTCTTCCCATAGGCGCGAGTCCACGCTCCGCCACCGCCACCGGAGACGGGCAGCCTCCAGCCAGGCCTCGCGCGGCAGGAGACCTGATAGAAGCGCCCTTCTGAACCACACCGTATGGGGAAACCGCCTCGCGTAATCGCGCACGGAATCGACATCGCCCGAACACGCCAACGCCTTCCGGCAGGCAACCGCTACCAGTTCTCGCTCATAAAAAAGGCGCACCGCGAGATACATGACCAGGTCGATCGGATAGGAATCCTGCCAGGGATATGCAGTTTGTTCCGCCCGCCATTTGATCAACCCCGCCCATCCGGGCAAGGCGGCGAGATGCAAGGCCAGGTACGCTTGCCAAGCCGGTTTGGGTACTCCGAGCCTCATCAGCGATTGAAGGAGTGCGTCCTCGGGATAGTCGGGCAGGGCGCTCAGCTTCTCCGCTGCTCGTTTGATTCCGATCCAGGCCAATCCGAGATCGTACCGGGCCGCCGCTTTCCACGCGCGGAAGAATGTCCGTTCCCGGTGAGGCATCGGCCATGCGGCTTCTCCTTCGTCGCAGAACGCGGCGCACCACTTGACCATCTGTCGATTCATTTGATCCGTGACGGTGGTCCCCAACGTTCGATCGCACCATGCCGCCAGCGTTTCCTGACAAAGCCAGTCGTCACCTTCGAACCGGTTGAGGACTTGGACCGAATCCGACGTATGTTGCGCCGCGACTTCGTGCATCCACCGAATCACCTGGTCGATATCGTGTTGCGACTGTTCCCAATGGCTTGCGCCGCTTGATGACGATTCGTCAAACGGCCGAAGATACAGGCCATGGATCAGGGCCGTCCGAAGCACATCGAGATGGGACAGCCGACGATCGCCAAACTGGACATGTTTGTCGGAGGCCAGTGGCCGCAACACTTCGTCAACGTCGACGGGACGGATACGGCCGCGCGACAATTCTTCCCGATACAGTTCCAGAGGGAGAGACCCCCGCCCGCCGAATAATTGCTCACCACGCCGGACGGCTTCTTCAAACTTCAGGTGCTCCAACCCCTGCAGCGGGTTTCGCGAGATGAAGGCGCGCATCGGCCAGAGTTTAGCGACGACTTCTCCTGCAAGATTCACATAGGAGCGCAGCTCCATTCGCTGAGCATCCGTATAGAACTCAGCCCTGTTCTTCATGGCGTTCATCATGCACGCAGCCTCTTGTTTGTGCCGACCCGACTAGCAAGAAAAAGGCCGAATCTGTGTCCGAATGGTACCAGCGCGGAACTCTTGGAAGGTGAAAGGGAAACGTGGACGTTTCGTCTCGACCACAGTTGTCAAAAAGAACTCGCACGCGCCGCACGTCGTGCAGTGACACACGTCACGTGCAGCATCGCACGTGATGATCAGGTCACCGTTGAAGGGGAATTGCCGAAGAGGTGAATCTTGTCAGGAAAGCAGCGTCGGCAGAAAGCCTATCGATCCAGACTTCAATCCGAGAGCTGAGCCATCGCGCAAACCGGGACGAAGCCGCAAGAGGTAGGACAAGTATCAAGCCATGACGGCATCTTCCTTCGCCTTTCCCGATCATTGAGACCTCTCTCCTCACTGATTTGTCACAGCACACCGGCGGAGTCGATCCATGATCGCCAAGCCGAGCCCCTGCTCCTCGCAAGGCTCTGCGTACAGGCGATCAAGTCCGAGCGCATCCAGCCTGCGCAACGCGGCGAAAAGGTTCCGTGCCGCTTCACGAAGATCGCCACGAGGAGAGAGCACCTCGACCACAGTGTAGTCAGCCTGGGTCCCTGCGCCGGACATCGCCAGCAGCCCGGCTCGCTCGCCGGTCCGCAACAGGCGCGCTCCTCGCGTAGGCAAGATGGTAAGCGGCGTGCCTGTCGCATAGTGGCGGGCGAGCCGGCCCGGCGCTGACGGTCGCCGATCGTTCCCGCCGCGGCACAGGAGGGGACCGATGACGGCCTCAATATCCGAGAGCGGGAGAGCGCCAGGGCGGAGGAGTTCCGGCTGAGCACCAACCATCGAGACGATGGTGGACTCCACGCCGATCGGACACGGGCCGCCGTCTAGAATCAGATCAATCCGATCCCCCAGCGCGTGACGAACATGCTCGGCAGTGGTGGGGCTGACATAGCCGAAGGGATTGGCGCTCGGCGCGGCAATCGGCACGCCCGCTTCCCGGATCAGCGCCTGTGCGACCGGATGCGCCGGCATGCGAATCGCGACGGTGGAAAGCCCTGCCGTCACGAGCTCGGGAACATTCGCGCATTTCCGCAGCACCAAGGTCAGCGGACCAGGCCAGAATGCGTCCATCAGCCGGTGCTCGCCGGGGCTGATCGCATGGACCAGGCGATCGAGGGACGACAATGCCGCGATGTGCACGATGAGGGGATCGAACGACGGACGCTGCTTGACCTCGAACACGCGCGCCACCGCCTCGGCATTCAGCGCATCGCACCCGAGCCCATACACCGTTTCGGTTGGAAAGGCAACGAGCCCGCCACTCCGAATCACCTCCGCCGCCAGCCGAACGGCTGCCGGATCAGAAGCCGCGAGCAGTTCAGCACGCATGTTTTAGACAGTCACTCATTCACCGGCACTTGGGTTTCTGGTCCCACCGCCGGATGGTCATGACTTCGTCGCCATCCACATCGCTCATCTCGGACGATGGGTTCCTCCCAGTATCCCACCGAGTGGCACCGAGCTCACCGCCAGTTGGTCCAGGTTATCCATCTCCCCGCGCCCTGATGGGCGCTTCACGGGTCATGCGCTCGAGCGTGAAGACCCGCTCGAACCGAAACCTGCCGGTCCTATTCATGCTTGATCCGGCCGTCGAGCAGGGACTGGATATCAGCCGGCGACTGCGCCGATGCGGTTGAAGGATGTTGTTTCGTTGCCGGTTCCATACATTTTCTTCATGTGCTTCATGACAATCTCCTTCCTCTTCAACCGCGCTTACATATGTCCCAGCTTCCGCAGCACTTCCATCCCGCGCCCTTCGTCCTGCGCTCGACCGGCTCGCTCCGCGACGGTCGTCGTTCGCAATTCCGCAATGATTTGCGACACGGAGGTGGCGCAGGATACAACTGCACCAGTGCAGGGCGCGCAACCCAGGCTGCGATAGCGAGTGCCGTTGCCTCGGTTGAAATACAACTCCGGCAAGGGGATCTGCTCCAGCTCGATGTATTCCCAGACGTTGAGCTCGGTCCAATCGAGCAGCGGGTGAACCCGGACATGAGAGCCGGCGGGAAACGTGGTCTTATACTGATCCCAGAATTCGGGCGGCTGGTCGCGAAAATCCCATTCTCCATGCTTGTCCCGTAATGAAAAGTACCGCTCCTTCGCCCTTGTTCCCTCCTCATCGGCGCGGATGCCCAAAATGACAGCGGTCCAGCCGTGCGCCGCGATGGTTTGTTTGAGTGCCTCGATCTTCAGCGATGTGCAACAGGTCACGCGGCCACGGTTCGGCCCCATGCCGGCGGCCAATGCTTGATCGTTTCGGCCCACCACGAGATTCAGCCGCCACTCACGGCAAAGCCTGTCCCGGTAGGCAATCAACTCAGGAATTTCATAGCCGGTATCGATGTGCACCAGCGGAAAAGGGACATGGCCGAAGAACGCCTTGCGGGCAAGCCAGAGGAGAACCGTCGAGTCCTTACCCATTGACCACAACATAGCCAGATCGTCGAAGTGGTGATACGCTTCGCGCAGGATATAGACGCTCAGGTCCTCCAGCGCGCGCAGGTGCTCCTTCGCGCGGCTCCTCATCTCCATGGCATGCTGCTCCACAACAAGCTTCGGTTCCGAGGACGTGACATGCGGAGAATGAATCGCCGATGCCCAGATACCCGCGCCAATTACCGGGCCGCCCGACAAGCCGACCGGCGCGGCTCGTGATGCCGCTGCGACGCTTCCCCGCTCAATACGCTGCCGCTGGCGAAAGCGGCTCGTTCGAGACGAGTTTCAAAATACGGAATCCATCGAACTTCGCGGTCCCGCTCCCCATTGAGATCAGGCCAACCCGCCCCCCTTGGTGGATCGGCACATCCGAAACCGCCAAGACCTCCACCCCGTCGAAGAACAGGGCGAGACGCGGCCGGCTGAGATGGGCGAAGTTTTCTCGCTGAATCCGTAACACATGCCACGCGCCGGGTTTCGGCTTGATGGCGGCTGTACCGAGCAGGGTTATCCGTCCCTGCTCAACCTGATGGATCGCCGCTTCGGTCATGTCGTGATTCACCGTGGCGGCATACACCGTCTCCCCATTCTGCCCGCCTACGGCAATCCCGGCTCGGCCTTTCAGTCCCTCGCCGAGCGTGAGTCTCACCGTCACGTCCACATAGTCGAAGGTCGCCTCTTCGGTCAGGAGCGTATGCACGCACTCGGCATCCGTACAGACGGCATGGTGTGCCAGCACCTGGGGAGCGCTCGGCGCCTGAGGATCGACGGCGATACGCCAGTCGGCTCGGTTTCCCGGGACTTCGTCCAAGATGAGAAATCCCCGCGGAGCGGCACCAGGCGGCTCGTTGTCAAACTCCCACACGCGAAGCAGATCCTGCGCCGGGGCGTTCGCATGGACGGCGACATCCAGCACTTCCAGGGAGCGGACGGGAGTGGGCAGTGTGACCTGAGTTCCTTCCGGTACAAGGCTCTTGACCAGATCATTACCCACCAGATAAGCCCAGACGCCGACCATGCCTATAGGAAGAGGAACACGGTCATGCCATTGCTTGACCGCATGGACCCGGGCTTGCACGGTACTCGGGGTGCGGTCGAGCGACAACGTTTCCAGCAAGAGCAGGGCTTGCGCCGCCGTCATCTTGTCCAGAGGATCCTTCACCAGCTCCAGCGCCTGCTCCGCCTCGCGGCGGGCGAGACTGTGCCACGGATGCTCGTACCGGCGATTCCAGGCCAACCACTGAATACGGTCCCAGGCCATTTCCAAGAGCAGTGCACCACGCCCTGCACCGTCCGCTGCCGTCGCCTCCTGGAGCAGTTGTTCGTGCAACGCCAAGGCCGACTCTGCTTCGCCGTTCCACCGATACAAGGCTCCCAGCCGACGGCGGATCTCAGGAGACGCCGCATGGCTATTGACGACGCTCTCGAATGCGGCGATGGCGCCATACAAGGCTTCAGCGGCGGGTTCCTCTCCTGTCGCGACGGCCGTGAGTTCCTGGCGCCAGGTCGGCGCCTGGATATTCCAATACAGCTCGGCCAAACGGCGCTTGGCGGCGTTGTCGGCGGCATTGATGCCGCTCTTCTTCAGACCCTCGCCCAGGAATCCCTCGAATAACTCGGCCCCCAGCAGGCCGTTCGCCTCGGCATCATCGGGATCAATCAGCAGGAGTCGCTTCAAGAGCGCCAAGCGATCACTCTGACTGGGCAGATGTTTGGCTCGCTCGATCCCGGCCTGAAAGTGTTCTGCCGCCTCCGGCTTGGTCCACCAGCGTGCTGAGCCGAGGACCAATCCTCCTTTGATCAGAGGCTCGACGGGCGGTGCACCGGCGCGTTCGAACGCGCGGCCGATGTTATCGGGGTCAAGACCGTAGCGTGCCCCGGGGATCTGAGGCGCATCGGTCAGCGCCTCATTGACCACGGCCGTGTCTTGCGTATATCCGAGTTTCCGCAACCCACTCACAACAACGAACCGGACGTCGACCTCTCGGACGGGACCGTACCGGCGAATCTGCCCGCTCGCCCACCAGACTTCGCCAGGTTTCAGCGCCAACGGGGCGGTGAGGGGGTCGGGATACGTGACGCGGACTTCGACCAACGTGCCGCGCACGGCGACCGGATCTTGCCCCTTCTCCTGAATGGCGATCGACCGAGTAGGCCATACCTTTTTCACGGCGATCTTGGACGTCGTTTCCTTGACGACGGCTGGCGAGACAAAGATCCCGGGCGGATAATTCTTCCAGTTATCCGCCTGACGATGCGCCTCCGCAATCAACCCGAAGCCGATCCCGCGACCCACCGCCCCGAAGATGCCCGTTTCCGGTTCGTCATCCACGAGGGCGCGATGGGCCTTCATCGTGTCGTCCCAGCAGGCCTTGTCTGTTCCGGGTGACGCTCCCGGTTGGCGGTGGCGCGCCAAACAGCCCAAGTCGAACGCGGCCCACTCCGCCACCTTCCCGGCCGCCAAGGCTTCCGCGTACTGCGTGACAAGCCGAGCCGGATCTTGGCCGGTCCGTTTGGCCCGCTTCTCTTTGGCCGTGATGTCGGCCGCTCTTGCCGACATCGACAATCCGAACAGCAGAATCATCGCCACAACTCCGATGCGGGCGAATGCCATTGCGAATCTCATAGTTCTCTTGCCCTCCGATGCTTCAATCCTCTGGCGTCTCGCGTAGAGCCGGGTCGCGCTGCGCAATTAAGGGCCTGTGTGGCCCGTCCACCGCCGCACTGATCGATAAAAGAAGGGAAGTCCGTCAGTAGGGGAGGCACCGCCGTAACCAAGCCGGGGGCGTGATCGTCGCGGCGGACCCAGTCGCGGCACCATTCTTCTCTTCACGAGCCGATGCCGCAGCGGCATCGGTCAAGCCTTCAGCGTACGATAATCAATTCAATGCGTTCCAACGCAAACACAATAAAACATCTCAGCTTTGACCGAGTCAAATGACGGCGGTGCCGACACTGAGACGTCCTCAGCTGCCATCGGCCGTAGGAGTCCCCCTCATTCAGATTGGCCCACCAAGACCATGAATAATGGGCACTTCTCGCGCGGTGCCCGACCCATCCTTTTCAAGCACGGGTGTTTGCAAGCGGAATTCCCAAAGATCGATGGCCCCTGTTTAGGGAAGGAGGAGGTGCAACTCGGCTTGGTTTCTCATCAAACGGTCGGCAAGTCCTAGCACCGGTCGGAACAACACGGGGAGGACGCCACCATGCAGATCCAAAGACGTGTGTGCGCACACGGCACGCACAGACCTCCGTGCGACTCCGCACCACAAGGTTTGGAGTGGAACGGCCGAGCTTACCTTAAGGGGAAGTGTCGCGTGAACGACGTGAACTATTTCTTCCGGCGGCGGTCCAGCATCCAGCGGGTGATCCCCAGATGCTTGGCGGCCTGTGTCTTGTTTCCTCCCGACCGCTCCAGCACCTCGGCGATGATCCGATCCTCCAGATCCGCCAGGGACTGTTCCCCGACACGGAACCGGAGATGCACGGTCATCGGATCGGGGGAGTCCGCGGTGGGTTGGCTTTTCGGAGAACCGATGGACATTGGCGGGGAGGCTCCGAGGAGATCGGAAGGAAAGTGGGCCGCTTCAAGTTGGTCTCCGGGACAGAACAGGACGGCGCGTTCGATCACATTGCTCAGCTCACGGACGTTCCCCGGAAAGTGGTACTTCCCTAGGACGACTTGGGCGCTTTCCCCGAGCGTGCGAACCGGTTTTTTGAGCGCCAAGGCGGAACGAGCGAGAAATTGTTCCGCCAGCGGAATGACGTCTTCGCGGCGATCGCGCAGGGGCGGCACCGTCAAGGTCACGACGTTGAGCCTGTAATAGAGGTCCTCGCGGAACTCGCCTTTCGCGACCGCCTCTTTCAGGTTGCGATTCGTCGCGGCCATGAATCGGACATCGACCGGTATGCCCGTTGAACCTCCGACCCGGCGCAACGTCCGCTCTTCGAGGACCCGCAACAGCTTGGCTTGCAACGGAAGGGGCAGGTCGCCGATCTCGTCGAACAACACCGTTCCTCCCTCGGCCATCTCAATCAACCCGCATTTCCTGGACGAAGCCCCGGTGAAGGAACCTTTCTCGTGGCCGAACAACTCGCTTTCGAACAACTCGCGCGGGATCGACGGACAATCGACCTCGACGCAAGGCTTGTCGGCACGGGCGCTGTTGAAGTGAATCACGCGGCCGATGTACTGCTTGCCGGAACCGGTCTCGCCCTGCAGGAGCACCGTCACCCGGTCGTTCTTGGCGAGCTCCCGCACCTGCTGCAAGAAGGCCTGGGTGACGGGGCTCTTCGCGACGACGCGATCGAGGGCGTAGCGATCCGTGTCCTGACCACTGTGCAGTTGCACCTGCCGGCGCAACGCGAGCAAATCCGTGGCGCGACCCAACGCGTGCAGAAGATCATCCATGTCGATGGACTTGGCGACGAAATCGAAAGCGCCGAGCCGCATCGCTTCGACCGCGTCCTTTACCGTACCCCTGGCCGTCAGGAGGATGACGAGGAGATTCGGGAGAACCTGTTTGACACGGGCCAGCACGTCCAGTCCGGAAAGATTCGGCATGAGGAGATCGAGCACCAGAATGTCGGGCTCGTAGGTGCGGAGCATGGTGAGAGCTTCCTCTCCCGATCCGGCGGTCTGGACCAGATATCCGTGGTCGGCCAGCCTCAAGGCGAAGGCTTCCCGAACGGACTCTTCATCCTCCACGAGCAGGATTTGCCATGCCATACTAACCCTTCAACGGAAGCCAGATTTCGACGACCGCCCCGCTGCCCGGAGGACTGGAAATGGCCAACTGACCTCCGTGCCGCTCCACGATATCCTGGCTGATGGTCAGGCCGAGGCCGACTCCCTTCGCCTTGCCGCTCGTGAAAAACGGTTCATAGATGTGTTTCAGATCTTCCGGCGGGATCCCCTTTCCCATATCCGCGAAGGTGACGAGCACGCCGGCAGTTCGACGGGTGTCCCGTTTCATGGCGATCGTCAGATCGCCGCCGTTGGGCATCGCTTCGATCGCGTTCATGGCGATGTTCAAATAGACCTGCTGAATGTGGGCTCTCGACACCTCTACCGGAGGGAGATCCGCTTCCAAATCTTTTTTTACGGCGATGCGGTGCTTGAGCAGATTGGGCCGGAGCAAGGTCAAGGTGTCGTCGAGCAGGGTTGGCAGATCGCACGGTCGCAGATCGAAAGGCCGCGGCCGGAGCTGTCCCAGATGAGATTCCAGAAGTTCGTCGATCCTCGCCGCTTCACGGGCGATGAGGCGGCACCGGTCCCGCGCGGCCGGCGGCAGCGTGTCCTGATCGGCCAGATGCATGGCGAGACTGCCGAGGCCGATCAAGGGGTTGCGGATTTCGTGCAAAATCCCGCCGGCGAGCTGGCCGACGAGCTTCACCTGTTCCGCATGGCGGAGCGCCTCCAGCATCTGCTCCCGCTCGCTGAGATCGGTCAGAATCGCCAGGTAGTACCGGATCGCTCCGTCCGGGTCCTTCACCGGGCTCACGCTCTCCCACACCAGGAACTCGGAGCCGTCCTTGCGCCGATTGACGAAGCGGTCCACGAACGCGTGTCCCGAGCGGATCGCCTGCCACAGCCGCTCGTAGAACTCCGGGGTATGTTTCCCGGATTTCAGAACCGCCGGAGTCCGCCCAATGACCTCCTCCCGCTTCCATCCCGTCATCCGCTCCATCGCCGGGTTCCATTCGAGCAGACGGCCTTCCGTGTCGGTCAGCATGATGCCGTCCTGCACCAGCTCGAACAACCGGTGATAAAGCTGCAACTGGGTCTCCTCCCGGCGCCACCGCTCCAACACCGTGGCCACGGTATTGGCCACGGAGCATAGAAACTCCAGCTCCTTGTCCGAAAATTCCCTGACGCTTTTGCAATGGGCTCCCATGACGCCGTACACCCGATCCTGGACCATCATGGGTGCGCTCATGCCTGCGATTCCGCCGTGCTCGGACAGGAGTCGAGAGGGAGTGAAGCGAGTTTCATTGCGCAGGTTGCGGACGACGACCGGGCGGCGCTCCCGGATCGCGTAGCCGGCTTGGGAGTGGGTCCCCCCTTCGACGGTCAGGCTGCCGATCAACCCTTCCCGCCAGCCGACCCCGGCGACGAGGTAGAGGTGTTCGTCGGATTCCCGCGGGATCAGAATCTTGCACAGCTCGACGCCGAGGGCTTCCGCAGTCAGCCGGACAGCCTCGTTCATAATCTCCTGGACCGCCACCCCGCTGACCGCCAGCGCGCCGATCCGGGCGAGCACCGATTGGAACCGGGCGACCTGAGATGCCTCGTGGGCGAGCAGGGTGCGCTCGGTGACATCCTGAAGGACCAACAGCACACCCGCTCCGCCGTGATAGGGAACGACGTTGAAGCGGCATTCATAGACGATCGGCCGGCCCTGTCGATCGATCAGACGATACTCTTTGATACCGCGGGCTCCGAGCGGCTCTCGATTCCAAGCGTTGGCTTCGGCAAAAAGACGCGCGCGGAGAGCCTCAGGCGGAGCGGCCTGCTCGGTGGTCGAGGCAGGCGGTTCGGCGTCCCCTGCAGCCGGAGCGTCGAGGAGTTCGCCGAATCGCGTATTCTCGTAAATCAGGCTACCCTGAGAGACGAAACAGAGCCCCCCCTCGATGCAGTCGCCGACCCAGGCCAGTACTTCCGCGGCGGCGACTTCCGACTGGGTCAGAAGCGGCGGTTTCGGGCGTGGACGTCGGGCTGAGGACATGCGCTCCATGCTCGGTCGGGCGACAGGGGATAACGGCGGACCGGCTCTGCCGGCACGGCTGAATAGTATAGCGGCCTCATCCGAAGACAGTCGAGCAAGAACGGCCTGGGCCGCAGCGCAAGTCGCCGGTCCGCATTATTTGGCGACAAAATGCTCGCGGCGGCTGACCGCCACGTCGCTGACGAACATGGCGCCGGAGTGTTTGTTGAAGAGTGGGCCCAGGCCGGCCAAGATCGGCTCGACCTTCTCCTCCGGCACGACAGTGAACACGATCACCTGGCTGCTGGTGTCGTTGAACAGCAAATGGCCTTCGTGAAACCCATGGTGGCCCTTGCCGGACACATTGTTGATGATCGTATAGCCGGTGGCCCCGACGCGGTCCAGCAGGTCAGTGACAAATTTCAAGTGCTCGCCCTGAACGACGATCTTGATTTCCTTCATCGGATGCAACGTCAAGCTGATCATGGTGTGCTCCTCTTCGTGTCCATCCGCCGGCGCGGTCATACTGGTGGAATTCGCCGTCCCGCGGGTCGAGCGCCACGAGCGCGACCCATCCCAGATTGAACAACTGTTTGAGCAACGGATGGCGGTCGATGATTGCGGTGATACGCTCGCGCGGCGCCTCGATGACGGCGAGCAGACGCATCGGTTCATGATAGGGCAGTCGGCCGTTCAACACTGTCTGGGCAGGCAGTCCGATCCGCAGGTCGCTCCACACACCGGTCATGACGCCGATCCGGCCGACCACGTTGTGATAGACCTTGCTGCCGCTGCCGTAGACTTCGTTGTCGACGGTCGAGAAATAATGCTCCATGTTGATCCATTGGGCGACCACCAGCGGCGCGGTCATGATGGTTTCCAGCAGTTTGCCGGAGGCGTCCTGCCGGTGATCGTACGAGTGCAGGAACGCGCGCCCCTTGAGATCGACCGACTGGGACAAGGCCCGTCGCCCAATGATCATAAGGCTGTTGCGGGAGAGTCCCCATTCCGGCCGGACCTCCGCCCAGTCGTGGCTCCGCCGCCAGGCCTGTCGCCGCGCCGCGCGGGGATCGAGCGGGGCCGTCGGTCCGTCGAGTGCGCGGCCGCGCTCCAGCGCGGTCCGGGCGCCCGCTTCCTCCAAATCTTCCATGAGGCGCTGGAGATCCTTGCGGTGCGTCGCCGGCACGTCCTCCAGATCGACGATGCGGACGGCGTCGGCCGTGGTGTCGTGCTCTGCCGCAAAGAAATGCGTGTCGGTCGGGATCGCGATACCGCGCGCTTGCAGCAACTCCCGCACGGCGGGCTTGTTCGCCATCGCGGCGATGACCCGCGCGTTGGAGAGCCCGTGATTCCCTCCGCAGGCGCCGCAGTCGAGGGCCGACTCATAGGGATTGTTGTCCGAGGTGCTGCCATGGGCGCAGAACAACACCACGCGCGCGAAGTTGGACGTGAGCCCCATCAAGCGGAGCGCCGCCTCGACGTAATACGCCTGCTCAGTCACGGTGAACCCGGTTTGAGTGATTCGCTCCAGTCGTTCCGAAATCCCGCGCGGGCTGATCCGGTGGTGTTCGCGCAACTCCCGGTAGAAGGCCTCTTCCGCCTCTGGCGCCAAACGCAAGGCGTTCGCCACTTCCCCGTTGGTTCCATTCGCCTGGCCGAGGGCTTTTTTCCGAATCTTGTCCAGCAATGCGGGAGACAGGGCTGCGCCGGCCAGGCCGAACCGTTCGCGCAGCAACTCTCGGATCCGGACTTGCTGCTCGGCCGCCACCATTTCCTCCGCCTCTTCCCGGGTGAGCTTCTCGACCGTCAAGGTCGTTGCCACGGATGGAATCAGGAGCCGTTTCACCCATCGGCTCACGGCCTGATACCAGGCGGGGAGCAGCGTCTTCCCGAAGAGCGGCACACTAAAGAACCAGCCGAGCGCCTCGACCATGACATAGGGGGTGACGACGTTTTCCTTCAGATCGTGCAGCAGGGCATGCGCCGCTTCGCTGAGCCGCGCCGCCGTCTTGTGTCGCTCGGCGACCGCTCCGTGATAACTGCGAGGCACCTCGCGAACCCGATTTTTCGGTTTGAGAAGAACAGGGCAGTGGGAGACGGCATAGGATGCGGTGAAGGGTTGATAGTCCAGCGGCACGCCGAAAAAGCCGGCGAGTCCCAGCGTTTCATAGCCTCCGCGATGTTCCAGATGCCGGCGGAACACCTCGGACCGCACGTCGATACAAAACACGACCTGGGCGAGCGGTCTCGACGGCGCATCGTGATCCGGCGCCTGCGTCGCCGCGGCGATACGGCAGGCGCCCTCGGCGAGGCGGTCAAGAACGTCGCGGCGATGGCTCGCTTCGAAGGCTTCGAGCCATCGCGGGCCGTGCTCCGAAGGCGGAAACCCGTCGAGCCAGGCGAGCACCGTCCGGACGTCGGAGGGAGGGGTTGACTCGATGGCGGCCGGATCGATCGAGAGCGCCCGCGCGAGCCGCGCAAGGGAGCGGGCCGCCGCCTGCGGAGCATTTCGGGCCTCCTGTTCGAGGCGCCGCTCGTATTGCCGACGGCCTTCCTCTTCCCAGGCGGTCTGGTCATGCCGACGGCGGGAGCGAGCGAGCCGTCGGACGGTCCTGAGTTCCGCCCCCGACAGACGTCCGGCCACCCACTCCCGTCGCAGCCAACAGGCGTGTGGGTGTCCATCCACGAATCGCCGGATCTCCTCGTAGTCGCCGGCTCGGCCAAGGTGATCGCGGCAGATCCGTTCCACCAACTCGCGCTCGTAAAACAGGCGAACCGCCAGATAGTTCACCAGATCGATCGGACACTGCTCCTGCCAGGGAAATCCGATCTGATTCGCCCGCCACTTGATGTAGCCAGTCCATCCCGGCAGGGCGGCGAGATGCAGGGTCAGGTAGCCTTCCCAAGCGGATTTGGGAATGTTCAGTTGCGTCAAGCTTTCCAGGATCGCATCTTCCGGCCGATCCGGCAGAGCCCGAATCTTCCGGGCCGCCTCTCTGATGCCGATCAGACGAGGGGTGGCATCATGTTGCGCCAGGGTTTTCCACGCCCGATAGAAGGTCCGCTCCCGGTATGGCATGGACCAACTCGCCTCGCCCTCGTCCAGGAAGGCCGCGCACCACGTGGTCATTTCCCGATCGGTGGTCTCCATAATCGTCGAGCCGACAGTGCGATCGCACCACACGCTCAACGTTTCTCGCGTCAAGAGAGCCTCTGCGTCCCCCGGAGTCGACAGGATCGGGGCGGGGATGCCTTGCATGACCGAGGTCGTGAGCAGCCAGGACGCGATCTTCGAAACGGCGTCCCGGTCGTCCTCGTCCAGGCCGCGCCTCCCTTGAGGAGCCGGTTCCGTCACGCCGTCAATCATGGAGGCCGTCAGCACGTCCAGATGAGAAACGGACCGCCCTGCAAAGACGGCCTGTTTGTCCGAGACGAGGGGCCGAAGGGCGGCCCGCACATCCTCGGCGCGAATGCGGCCGCTCTTCAGGTAGGCGCGATAGGTGTCGTTGCTCAGGTATCCCCGCCCGCCGAACACCTGCGCACCCCGTGCGACGGCTTGCTCGAACGGCAGGGTTTCCAACCCATGGAGCGGGTTGTGGTGGATGAAGGTCCGCATCGGCCAATATTGCGAGATCACCTCGCCGGCCAGTTGGACGTAGGAGCGCAGCTCCATCCGCTGCGCGTCGGAGAATCCATGAGAAGCCCGGGTCGCCATGTTGATCACCGGTCGGCCACGATCGTCTCCGGCGCGCGCCGTTGCCGGCGCGCCGGAGACCTGCCGATGTTCTGAACCGTTTCTTCCACATAGAGGGCGTGCAGAAACGCGACGTACAGACGGATATGGATGGTCTCTATCCAGTCGGGGAGGAGTCGCAGGCCGTGCGCTCTGCCGTACAGAACGACCCACACCCCCACCACGAGGACCGCCGACAGCGCCACAAACGCCTCGAACAGACCCCGCGGCCAGGCCGCCGCCTGGAAGTACGCGGCAGGTTCGCCCGGCCTAGAATAGAGGAAGTGGGTGAACGACTCGCCGGCCCACAGATAGGTCAGCCCGATGAAGGCCAACGTCGCGAGCATGGTCACGGAGACCTTCCACGAGGCGACCCCGGTGAGCCGGTAGAGGCTAAAGACGGCCTGGGCCGACGTGACCCAGGCGAAAAAGAGGAAAATCACCGCGCCTTGGGCCTCGAAGAGCGGCACATGCACCAGACCGTGGGCGATCAGCAGGATGACGAGGGGCAGCATCAGCGTGACGGCCAGGCCGGTCACCCAGGTCATCAGCGAGAAGCCCGCCGTTTCGCGGATCGGATGATGACCCGGCAGCTTGAATTCGATCCGCGCCCGGTGGATGTTCGATCCGGAATTCAGGAACAGCGTAGCTTTAAACAGGCCATGGGCGCACAGGTGGAAAATCGCCAACGCGAACGCGCCTAGACCGCATTCCATGACCATGTATCCCATCTGTCCCATCGTCGAGTAGACAAGCGTGCGCTTGATGCTGGGCTGGGTCAGCATCGTGGCGGCCCCGACCAGAGCGGTCACGGCCCCGATGACGAACAGAAGGTACAGTGTCGTCGGGGCCATCCCGTAGAGAGGCGCCAACCGGTTCACCAGAAATCCTCCGGCGTTCACAATGCCGGCGTGCAGCATGGCGGACACGGGCGTCGGGGCCTCGATCGTGCCGGACAGCCAGACGTGGAATGGGAACTGGGCCGACTTGGTCATGACAGAAAGCACGAGCACCAGGGTCACCACGGTGATGGAACTGATCTCCCATCCGGTCGCAATCCGGAACGTGGGAGCCGAGGAAGGTTGTTCCGCGAGCCGGAAAAGATCGGGCAGGTCGAATGTCCCGAAGGCGGCGTAGAGCAACACCACTCCAATGAGCAGCGCCGCATCGCCGATTCCATGCACCCGCAAGGTCATGCGGCCCGCCTGCCGCGCCGCCAGCCTGGTGTCGTCGAATGCAATCAACGCCCGCAGCAACCACGTGATGGCGTGCCAGCAGATGAAGAGCCATACCAGATTTCCACTGGTCACCAGGCTGAGCAGGACGAACGTCAAGAGACTCAGCAGGCCAAAGAACCTGACGTAGCCCGGATCGCTACGCATGTAGCGCCGGGAATACACATGGATCACGAGACTGACGCCGGTGATCAAAACCATCATGACGGCGGCCAGCCGATCCACAAGCCATGTCGGGGCCGCGAGGGCCAACGGAGCGGGCAGCCCGGACAGACGGAGGAAAACCGGTTCCTGTTGAACGGTCTGGTAGAGGGTCAACAGGGCAGCGATCGCGGCGATCGCCAGTGCGCCGATGCCGATCCTGGCGACTCGTTCGCCGAGCACGGCGCCCAGCGCGGCAATCAGACCGCTGGCGAGCAGCGGTGCTCCGATCGCGAGGAAGGCGAAGGTCAACGTCATAGGCCCCTTTCCGGTAACGAAGCTTGGCAAAGTCTTGTCAGCAAGATCAGTACCGCCCGAAGAGGATCGGCGAGCCGTGTTGGAAGAGCTTGATGCGTCGCCGGAAACTGACCGGAACCGAGGAGAGGTCGCGAGAGCTTTTAAGAATCAGAATGCGATCGGTTGTGCGCCACCGCACGTCGTGCATGGGCGCACCTGAGGAAGACAGCGTCTATTCCTTCACGGTGATCTGCATCACGATCGGCTCCAGCGGATTGTCGAACTCGTCACGCGGGACGGCCACGATCTTGTCCACCACGTCCATCCCACGGAACACCTCCCCGAAGACGGTATAGCGCCGGTCCAGTCCGCTGGAATCCGCCACGCAGATGAAGAATTGCGACCCGCTGTCGTTGAAGTCGCGGGTACTGTTACTCTCGCGCGGTACTTTGGCCATCGACACCGCCCCGCGTTTGTGGGGCCGATCGTTCGGTTCCGGGATGAGCCAATAGCCCGGTCCCCCGGTGCCGTGCAACCGGCGATCCGGTTCCTTGCTCAGCGGATCGCCGCCTTGAATGATGAACCCCGGAACGACGCGGTGGAAAGTCGTGCCGTTATAGAAGCCGAGCTTCGCCAGATTGAGAAAATTCTCCACATGCCTTGGCGCCTCTTCGGGATAGAAGCGGATCGTGATCTCGCCGAACTTCGTCATGATCGTCGCCCGGGGATTTTTCTTCTCAAATTGCATGACCATCGGACGCCACCTCGATCCGCAATCTACCAAGCGCGCACCGGCGGAGGCAAGGGCGCTGTGGAGAATGTGGAATGAGGAATTATGAATAGCAAGGATGCGTCCCGTGAGCCGATTTTCAAGACTCACCATTCCACATTCCTCATTCTGAATTGCTTCCGTGCAAGCCCGTGCCCGGGTCGATTTTCAGCCACATCAGCCCGCCAAGGACGGCGATCAGCGCCGCGACGCCCAGCGAGACGGGCCACCCCCAGTGGTCGGCCAACCACGGCGTCACAGTGGGAGAAAGGCTTCCCCCGAGATTGGCGCCGGTGTTCATCAGTCCGGACAGGGTGCCTGCGTGGGTTTTGGACAAATCGGTTGTCGAAGCCCAATAAGCCCCCACCGTAAAGTACAACCAGCCGGCCCCCAGCGAGAGACAGAGCATCGCGATCCACGCGGAATCGACCATGGCGCCGAGCGCGATCACCGTCCCGGAGAGCAGCATCCCCGCCATCCCCGCGGCGCCCCGGCCCTTCGTCACGCCGTAGGCGACCGCCCATCGGTCGGTGACCCACCCGCCGAGCGGGCAGAACACCAGAATGGCCAGAAACGGCAGAGACGCGAAGACGGCGCCGCGCAACTCGCCGAAGCCGCGCACGTTCACCAGGTAGAGATAGAACCACGACAGATACACGTAGGCGACGTATCCCAGACAACTGTAGCTGAGCACAAGCCACCACACCGTCGGCGTCGTGCCGATGGCTTTCCAAGGCGTCCTTCTGGGCGGCGGCGCCTCCGATGTTTCGTCGCGCGTCCGCGGCCGCTGCGGCGGATGATCCGTCGCGCACCAATACCATAAGCCGGCGATCAGCAGCCCCAGCGCGGCCGACCAGTAGAACACCGTCTGCCACCCGAAATTCACCATGAGCCAGGCCGCGACGGGCGGCGTCAGCGCCGAGCCGACCCCGATTCCGCCGATGGCGATGCCGATACCCAACCCCCGCTCTCGAGGGTCGAGCCAATCCGCGACGGCCCGGTTGAAGTTCGGCAAGGCCGCGGCCTCGCCGACGCCGAGCAGGAATCTGACGACGGCGAGCGAACCGACGATGCCGACCAGGTCCGCCAGCGGCAGCGTGGCGGCGACCGCGGTCAAGGCCGTGAACAGCGACCACCAGAGCACCGCCGCGGTCAACACCCGCCGCGCTCCCCATCGATCCCCCAACCATCCTCCGGGAAGTTGAAAGAGCGCATAGCCCAACACGAAGGCGGAGAAAATGCGTCCCATTTGGCTGTCCGTCAATCCGAAGGCCGGCATCATCTGCCTCGCCGTCACGGCAATGTTGACACGATCGATGTAGGTCACAACACTGACGGCGAACAACAGAGCGAGGACGATCCACCGGGCGCGCGGCGGACGAGCGGGTGGTGTGGGTGCGCTCATGGGCATTCCATGCAGGTGGACTGCTCGGTGACCGGCGCATTATAGCCGTTCGGTCGATCGCCGACCAAGGAACGCCCGCACTGCTCGGGATGCGCCGGCGCCGGCGGAGATCGACCGGTCGGTGGATTTCCCCCCATCGATCCGGTAAGATGGCGATCGATACGTACTTCCCTGATGCACCCAACCGGAGGAGGAGTGAGGGTCCGTCTCAGCGCGCTGCTCTTTGTACTGCTGGTCCTCGTGCTGCTCGGCGTGGTATTCTCCCGCCCCCTGACCGGCCAGGATTATCTCAAAGAGTTTTTCCTCCGGCAGATCGAGCACAACATCGGGCGCAAGATCGACGTCGGGCACGTCAAGCTCGTCGTCTTTCCCAGAGTCCGGCTCGAGCTCGGTCAGGTCGTCGTCCATGACCGCGACCCGACCCGCATCTTGCTGACCGCCAGGCGGGTCGACATGGTACTCCGTCTCATCCCGTTGCTGCGCCGGCAGGTGGTCGGCAAGCGTCTGCTGATCGAAGATCCCCAGGTGACCTTGCGCCGGGATCAGAACGGCCGATGGAACATTCTCGCCGACGCGCAGGCCCAGAGCGCGCAGGACGAATCCGCCTTGAAGGCCTTGGCGCAGATGCTGCGCATCCGCGAGGCGGCCTTGCTGAACGGCACCGTCACGATCCTCGACGATTCCCGCCCGGACGGAACCCGTCGGCTCCAACTCAACACCGTCGATGCGACGCTCTCGATTCCGCCCGGCCGAACGCGTGCCGATGTTCACCTCGCCGCGACTCTGCCCGGACAGGAGGGCGTGTCGGCTGTCTCGGTGACCGGCGTCGTGGCCGGCGCCGAAGCGCCGGCCACGTTGGCCGCCGAGGAGCCGGTCGCCGCGCGGACGTCCCTCCTCTTCGAAGGAAGGATCGAGGCGGCCAACCTTCATCTCCGGGAGTTGGCCGACTTCTTCGGCCCGCGGCCGGTTCCGGAAGGCCTCACGGGGGCAGCCAATCTGCGCGGCGCCCTGCGGATCGTGCCCGGCGTGGCGGGCTACGACGTGCTGCTGTCCGACATCACCGCCAACGTAGATCGCTTCGCCTTGAGCGGCAGGGCCAACCTGTCCGGACTGTTGACGGCCCAACCGACTTTTTCGGTGACGTTGTCTTCCTCGGCGATCGACCTGAACGATTTGCTCTCGTACGTCCCGCCGCAGTGGATCCACGCCGAACTGCAGCCGGTCATCGCGGAACGACAGATCGGCGGAGTGGTCGAAGTCGTGACCGCGACGCTGACCGGTTCCGCCGCGGCTGCGACATCCGTCTCCCTCACCGGGGAATTTCGCGTCCGGCAGGGACGCGCGCTGATCGGCCAGGATCGCGTGCCAGCGCGAGACCTCGCCGCGACGGTGCTGGTCGAAGCCGGGCGGCTCCGGGTGCTGGGGTTGACCGGGCAGTACGGCGATATCCGGATCACGCAAGGCAAAGCCATGGTGTCGTTTTTGGAAGCCGGGCCCTGGCTCGAAATGGAACTTTCCGGCAGCATGGAGGCGGCCGACCTGGTGCGGCTCCTGGCCAAATCCATTCGCTCCGACCGCGTGTCCGCGTTCCTGGCCGGCTCAAGGGACGTGACCGGAGAAGCGCTGCCCACGTTCCGATTGGTCGGCCCGCTCAACCAGCCAGGAGGCGTGACCTTTGTCGGCGGGGAGATCATCGCCCGGAACGTCGGTCTGACCAGTCCGTCCCTGCCGGAACGGATCAGCGATCTTCAAGGACGGCTTCTGTTGTCGGAAAGCGGCACGCAACTCGATCAGGTCAACGGCCGGTTGGGCGAGATGTTCTTCCAGCTTCACGGCACGATCACCGGCGGCACGACCAACACCTTCGATGGATTCGTCGTCCGAGCGCGGAGCGACGCGGCCTTCTTGGCCCGGTTGCTTCCGGCCGGCGTGATTCCCGACTCGTCCCTGCAGGGACCGCTCATCGCCGCCGTCACGCTCTCCGGATCCACCGCGACGCCGCAACTCCGCGGCCATGTGGTCTTAGACGAAGCCAAATGGGTCATCCCGGGCCTGGGTGAAAAACCGCCCGGCGCCCCGGCTGCGCTGGAGTTCGACGGCAACCTCGTGTCCGGCAATGTGTTGACCATAACCAAGCTCGATCTGGTCCTGCCGCCGCTGCGCCTGGCGACCAAAGGCAGAATCCAACTCGGAAAGCGGTTCGCCATGGATGTCTCGCTTGCCACGGGCACCTTGTCGCTCTCCAGCCTGCCAGAATGGCTTTCGACGGCGGGAATCGAAGCCGGCAAGCTGGAAGTCTCGCTCGACATCAAGGGATCGAACCCCGACTGGCGCACGTGGCGGATCAATGGATGGCTGGCCCTGACCAACGGTCTGATGCTCGCCAAGGGATTGGACGGGCATGTGCAGGATCTCTACATCCGGTTGAAGCTGATCCGCAACAGCGCGGAGCTCAAGCGATTGGCGTTCCGGATCGGCGACAGCGACCTGGCGGTGTCCGGCACGATCAAGAACTGGGCTCACAAGCCCCTGATCACGGCCAAGATCGAATCGTCCCACCTGGATATCGACCTGTTGATTCCCAAAGGGGCCCGCTCGCCGATCCGCGACTTTCTGGAGACTCTGGCGGCCACCAGCCGCGTCAGCGCCACAGCGACCATCGACCGCGGCATGTATAAGAAGCTGCGCTTCGGCGGGCTTTCCTGCCGGATGACGATCGAAGACGGAATTCTGGACGTGGACCGGATCGCCGGGCAATCCGACGGCGGACAGGTCGCGGGACGGATCGTCGTGCGGCTCCCCAGGCAGGCGCCGGCGGAAACCGAAGCGTCGGTCCGGATCACGGGCATGCGGTTCGAGGAATTGCTTCCGCTGCTCGGCGCGCAGGAACAATGGGTGACAGGCGCCCTCAAACTGACCGGCACGGTACGCGGGCACGGCCGCAACCCCCACGGCATCTTTCCCACGCTCGGCGGGAAAGCCACGCTTTTGATCGAAGACGGCCGTATTTTCAAGAACGATAAGCGGGCCATCTGGAAGGTCCTGAGCATTCTCAACCTGCCGGCGGTTCTGCAGGGCAAGGTCGATCTCGACAAAGAGGGGCTTCCCTTCAACAGGCTGTCGGCTACCGTCTCTGCGCGCAACGGACTGATCGAGTCGGAGGACATCGTTCTCGACAGCCCGGTCCTGAAAATCACGGCCGCCGGCAATTACGATCTGGCCACCGACCAGTTGGACATGGTTTGGGCCGTCAGTCCGTTCGGCTCCTATTCGCAATTCCTGAAATCGATCCCGCTGTTCGGGCGGCTGCTCGCGGGCGAACGAAAAGGCATCGCGACGGCCCTGTTCCAAGTGAAAGGCTCCATCGAAGACCCGGAGGTCACCTACCTGCCGATGAAATCCTTCGCCTCCGGTCTGACCGGACTGGCACAGTTGGCCTTCGACGTGCTCAAGAACACGATCACGTTGCCGGTCGATCTCGTCAGCCCGGATGAAAAGCCTGCGGCCGCCACGGAAAAAACGCCGCCGTCCGAGGCGCCCCCAGTTCCCGCATCGCCTTGACCCTCCCCGGACCGCGTGATAGCATCCGCCCAGAACGTCCTACGCAAAAGCCAGAAGCTCTCTAGCGAGTAGCGAGCAGCAAGTCGCTCTGAGCTACTCATGACCCGCTATTCGCTGTGAGCTGCTTTTCTCAGCATGGAGCGCATCGCATGACCGCCGACCGCGCGACTCTGTTCATCGCCGCCAGCGAAATCGACTCGAACCTATACTACGCCACGCGGTTCATCGCGCCGGATCCCTTCATTTATCTGGAGGTCAAAGGAGAGCGGCTGGTCGTCATGAGCGATCTGGAATTGGATCGCGCCCGCAGCCAGGCCCAGGTCGACCGTGTGCTGTCCTACTCCCAACTCGAGCGGCGGGCGAAGGATCAGGGCGTGGCAGAGCCCGGGCCGGTGGACATCGTCCATCTGATCCTGCAGGACGCCGGCCTCACGCAGGTCTTGGTGCCCGGCAATTTCCCTTACATCCATGCGTGCCGCCTGCAGGACCTGGGGTACCGGCTTCACACCAAACGCGAGCCGTTTTTCGAGCGGCGGGTCGTCAAGACGGCCGAGGAAGTAGGGCATATCGAAGCGACGCAGCGGGCGACGGAAGCGGCGGTCGCGGCCGCGCACCAGGCCCTGCGGCAGGCTTCCGTGCGGGACGGCGTATTGTGGCTCGACGGCGAGCCGCTGACCTCCGAGCGTGTCAAAAAGTTGATCAACGTGACGCTCATGGAACGGGACTGCGTTGCTCAACACACCATCGTGGCGGGAGGGGAACAGGCCTGCGATCCCCACCACGAAGGCAGCGGCCCGCTGCCGGCGGACCGCAGCATCATCTTCGACGTCTTCCCGCGCTCGGCCGCTTCCCGCTACTTCGCCGACATGTCGAGGACCGTCGTGCGTGGCCGGGCCTCGGCCGAGCTGAAAAAGCTGTACCGGACGGTAAAGGATGCACAGGAAGAGGCGATCGCCCAAATCCGGGACGGCGCCGACGGGGCTCAGATCCACCAAGGCATCTGCGAGCGGTTCGAGAAGGCCGGCTACAAGACCGGCTTGGTGAATGGGCGCATGCAGGGGTACTTCCACGGGACCGGCCACGGCGTCGGGTTGGACATCCACGAAGCCCCGCGCATCAGCCGCACGGGCTCCATCCTGCAGGAGGGCCACGTGGTCACGGTCGAGCCTGGCCTCTACTATCCGGGCCTGGGTGCCGTCCGGATCGAAGATATGGTCCTCGTCACCCGCGACGGTTGTCGCAATCTCACGGACTACCCGAAAACGTTTGAACTCGATTAGACTAGAGGCAATGGGCAATAGGCGAACCACGGAAGACCGGCATTGATTCCCCCATAGCCTATAGCTCTTCGCCTATAGCCCCGCCCGCGCTTACAGGATCATGCGCCTCACCTTCACCGTTCAACGATACAATCCGGAAGTCGACGTCCATCCCCATTCTGAAGAGTACCGGCTCGAAGTCGGTCGGGGCATGACGGTCCTCGAAGCCCTGATCCGCATCAAGGACGAACAGGACGGCAGCCTGTCGCTCCGATATTCCTGCCGGTCGGCCATTTGTGGCTCCTGCGCGATGGAGATCAACGGTTCGGAAAAGCTGGCCTGTCGCACCTCCGTCCGTAAAGAATTGGAGCGTCACGGCGGGATCGTCGTCGCGCCGCTCCGTAATTTACCGGTCATCAAGGACCTCGTCGTCGACATGTCGTCGTTCTGGGGGAAGATCCGGTCGGTCACGCCCTGGCTGCTGGCCGAACCGAGCGCGGGAGGCGATCGTCCCCCCGGCCCGATGACGCTCATGCCGCAGAGTTATGAATTCCACAATGTGGACGCCTGTATCATGTGCGGCGCTTGCGTGGCCGCCTGCACGGTGCACGAGGTGTCCAAGAGTTTTTTGGGGCCGGCAGCCCTGGCCAAGGCCGATCGGTTTCTGGCCGATCCGCGGGAACCGGAGAGCAGCAAACGCTTTCGACTCAAGGAATTGGAAAAAGAGCATGGCATCTGGGACTGCACACGCTGCAATTTCTGCGTCCAGGTCTGCCCCAAAGACGTCAAGCCTATGGAGGCCATCGTGCGCCTGCGCCGGGCGGCAATCCAGCGGGGCCTGACGTCGACCGGCGGCGCCCGACACATCACGGGTTTTGCGGAGCTCATCGAGCGGGAAGGTCGCCTGAACGAGGCGATCATGCCGCTGAAGGTCGTGAGTTTCGACTGGAAGCGGCTGCTGAGCGTGATCCCCTTGGGGGTCAGGATGTTGCTGAAGGGGAAGGTGCCCAATCCCCTGGGTCGGCCTATTCAAGGGATGGAGCACGTGCGATCCATCTTCGCCGCCGCGCGCCGTCGCGCCAAATCCGCATAAGGCGCCATGCCGTCCGCCTTCCGGTTCCTCGAGGATGTGGCGCTCGCCGATGCTGCGTTCGAAGCCACAGGCGACTCTCCATCCGAGCTGTTTCAGGCCGCCGCGCAGGCCGTCATCGAAACGTTGGCCGACCCGCGGACCGTCGCCGGCACCTGGCAGCGCAAGGTCTCGCGCGAGGACGAGGACCTCGCCTCTTTGCTGTTTGATTGGCTGTCCGAGATCGTGTATGTGAAAGATGCGCACGGCGTGGTGTTCCGCGAGGCCGTCCCGATCGTCGGACGGGAACAAGGACGGTGGAGATTGGACGCAACGCTCGTCGGCGCCCCGGTTGATCCCGCGAGGCAGGATCTGCGGGCGGACGTCAAGGGCGTGACCAAACATCTGTACGAACTCAAACAGGACGGATCACGGTGGACGGCTCGGGTGGTACTGGATATCTAAGAACCGTGAAGCATGGATCGTGAAGCGTGAAACGTCTGAATCCGGAAACGAGATACGCTTCACCAGATGCGAGCGACGAACCGAAAGGAACACTCACATCACGGATCGCGGAGCGGCAATGATGAAGCTGAATACCGACATGACGGTGAACCGCATCGCTGAGGAAATTTGGGAGATTCCTCCGTCGGAAAAGCCGGGCATGCTCGTGCCCGCCCGCATTTACGCGACGGAGCGGATCCTCGAAACAATGGATCGCGGGGTGTTCGATCAGGTGACGAACGTCGCCTGCTTGCCCGGCATCCGCCGCTACGCCCTGTGTATGCCGGACGGGCATTGGGGGTACGGATTCCCCATCGGCGGCGTGGCGGCGTTCGACGCGGCAGATGGTGTGATCTCGCCCGGTGGAGTGGGTTATGACGTCAACTGTGGCATGCGCCTGGTCCGGACCGATCTGACATTGGCCGACGTGCAGCCTCGGCTGGAGCAACTCATGACCGAGTTGTTCCGCAAGATCCCGGCCGGCGTGGGATCCACCGGATTCGTGCGGGTGACCCGTCGCGAATTCGAGGATGTCATGCGCAAGGGCGCCCGGTGGTGCGTAGAGAAAGGCTACGGGTGGCACGAGGACTTGGCGCGGATCGAAGAAGGGGGATGCATCGCCGGAGCCGATCCGTCGAAGGTCAGCGACCACGCGGTGGAACGGGGCATCAACCAATTGGGCACGTTGGGATCCGGCAACCATTATCTGGAAGTGCAGGTCGTCTCCGATGATCGGATCTTCGATCCGCGGATCGCCGCGGCGCTCGGCATCACCGGCCACGACCAGATCGTCGTGATGGTCCACTGCGGCTCGCGCGGGTTCGGCCATCAGGTCGCGAGCGATTACCTGAAGGTCTTCGAAAAGGCCATGCGCCGCTACGGTATTACCGTGAAAGACCAGCAACTGGCCTGCGCGCCGTTCCGATCGCCCGAGGGTCAGGACTACTTCGCCGCCATGAACTGCGCGGCAAACAGCGCCTTCGCCAACCGCCAGGTGATCACGCACCAGATCCGAGAAGCCTTCGCCGCCGTCTTTGGCAAATCGGCCGAAGAATTGGGCATGCACATCGTCTACGACGTCGCGCACAACATCGCCAAGGTGGAACGCTATCCGGAAGGCGAGCTGGTCGTCCATCGGAAGGGATCGACCAGGGCCTTCGGTCCCGGCCGGCCGGAGCTGCCGGAGATGTATCGCGCGATCGGACAACCGGTGATCTGCGGAGGGTCGATGGAAACCGGTTCCTATCTCCTGGTCGGCACCGAACGCGCGATGCGAGAGACCTTCGGCTCGACTATGCACGGCTCCGGACGGACGATGTCGCGGGCACAGGCGAAAAAATCCGTCCGCGGCGAACAACTCCAGCGGGACATGAAACAGCGGGGGATTCTCGTGAAGGCCGTGTCGATGTCCGGCCTGGCGGAGGAGGCCGGCTTCGCCTACAAGAACATCTCGGACGTGGTCGAGACGGTGGATCGAGCGGGGATCACCAAAAAGGTGGCGGAGCTGCGGCCGATCGGGAATATCAAAGGATAGATAAGAGGAGTCATGGAGCAGCGGCGGTGCCCGCGGTTTCCGGTGCGGTTTCGGAGTTCCTTCACCTCCGCCAACGTGGTCGGCGGGGAAGGGAGCGTCATCGACCTCTCGATCCGTGGCTGTCGCGTGGACAGCCGTGTCATGGTTATGACCGGGACGACATTGGAACTCCGCATCCACGCCGCCGAACATGAACCGCCGATCGCCGTCGATCAAGCGATTGTCCGGTGGTCGAGGAACCACCAGTTCGGCGTGGAGTTCATGAGCCTGCAACCCGACGAATGGGCCCGCCTCCAGCACATCGTCAAGGAGTTGGAGCAGGAGCCCTACGTGAAGAAGGCGGAGCAAGACGCATCGTCGTCCTGATCGCAGGCGCGGCTCACGGAGATCGAGGCGCCGTCACGAAGAAACGTCCGCGCTGCGGGATGGACCCGGCACGGCATAGGACAACGGCCAGAGCCGAGTATCGCATCAGTTTTGATTACCCGTGGTGGATCGTGAGTGAGCAGAGAGCCGGCTACGCGTCGTGGCGGTGGCCGTACAGGAGCGTGATATTGATCCGGCGGCTTTCGTACTCGTCTTTGAAGGAGAATCGGTCGGTTTCGTGGAAGAGGTCGGAGTTGAAGACGACGGCGCGGTTCGCGCGGTAGGGAATCCGCACGGCCTGCGCTCCGGCGCCCGCCAGCCAGTCGAAAATCTTCTTCCGGTTCCTGTCGTTGTTGTATTCCCTGAAGTTCCAGTCGCGGGGCGCTTCTTTGTCCCACACCACCAGCCCGCCCGTCTCGGGATCCAGGTTGGCTTCGTCCGGCGTGATCCAAAAGTTCACGTTGACCGCGGCCGCGTCGGCGTGCACGTTGAGCCCTCGCCGCCGGCTGTCGTATTTGAACGCCCAAGCCTGGGTGAGGCGGTGCTGCTTGAAGATGCCGGGAAACTTCAGTCGCAGTTCTTCGGCGATCTGCAGGAGCAGCGGCGTCGCAAAGCCGTCGCCAAGAAACGCGCCGAGGTAGCCGTTTTCGTAATCTCTCTTCCAGATCGTCGATTCCAGGCAAAAGCGCCGTATCGAGTTCAACGCCTCACCGGTGAGCAGATCATCGATGTAGATGATCTCCGGCCGTGTGGCGTTGTAGCGAGCTTCAATGGCTTCGACATCCAGGTTCGGATTCACTGCGCCGCCCGGTAGTCGCTCGCAGGGCGTACGGTAGAGCAGCCGGTTGAACGACGGCGCCACGAGGTCCAGGTCCCGTTGATCGACGCGAATGCGGGTTGCCGTGGAGGCATCTTCGCGAACCTGCTGCTCCAGCCGCTTGAGGGTGTCACGGTAGACCGCGTACTCGTTTCCCAGAACACCGCGGTCGAACAGATACTGAATCTGCTCCGCGTCGTGCTTCAGCCGGGATATGGAGACCACCATCTCCGTGACGCGACGCCCATGATCCTGTTTCATCCGGGCGGACTCGTCGAGACAGGACAGGGCCCGGTCGAATTCGCCTCTCCAGATGGACACGATGCCGAGGTTGTAGGTCGCTTTTACGTAGTCCGGCATCAACCGGATCGCCTGCTCGAACGCCGCCGCGGCTTCGTCCCACTCGCCTTGCTCCATGAGCGCCAATCCCAGATTGTTGTGGGCCTCTATATGCCCGGGTTTGATCGCGAGGGCTTGCCGATAGGCGCCGATGGCTTCATCCAGCCGGTCTTGTTCCTTGAGGACCGTGCCTAGATTGTTGTGCGCGTCTACATAGCTCGGATTGACGCGTAGCGCCTTCCGGTACGCCTGCTCGGCTTGGGCGAGTTGGCCGAGCTCTTTGTAGACATTGCCCAAGTTGGTCAGGGCCTCGACGTACTCAGGCTTCGCGGAAATGGCGTGCTGATAGGCCGAGAGCGCTTCTTCGAACCGTCCGGCCCGTTGCAACACAACGCCGAGATTAAAGCGATACAGCGGATGATTCGGATGTTGCCGAACCGCGCGGCCGAGCAACTCGCTCGCAAGGTCGAGCTTGCCGGCGCGGTAGGCAAGAAGACCCAGAGCATGCAGTGCCTCCGGGTGTTCAGGGCTCATCTGGAGGACGAGCCGATAGGCCCGTTCGGCTTCAGCCAAACGACCGGCCTGGTGGTGGCTCTTCGCCTCGCCCAGGAGCGTGGCAACCGCAAAGGAGTCCCGTGACGGGCCGGGCCTCCCTTGGAGCTTTTCAAGACGCTTTCGCTCCGCTCGATTCATGGAGATCCCCGACGTAGGCGGTGAAGTCAACAACCCAGGCCCCCCAGAGGGTACCCGAAAACCGACAGGCGGGTCAAAGAGTACAAGCAGGGGTGGGAACCGAGGTCTGAAGGGGGCACGCGAACCGGAACGGTGGAGGACTTTTACACCCGGCGAGCCTGCACCGCTCGCTTGCGGCGTTGCCCGGTGAGGTCGAGTGCGGCGACGCGGTACGCTTCGGCTAACGTCGGGAAATTAAAGATGCTCTCGACGAAGGCGTCGATCTTGGCGCCGTTCTGTAGTGCCATCTGGCCGAGATGGATCAGTTCGGTCGCGCCTTCCCCGACAATCTGCACGCCCAGCACGCGTTCGCCCGCGGAGTCGGCCACCATCTTCAGCAAACCGTCGCCGATCCCGGAGATCTGGCCGCGCGCGACTTCGTCGAAACGAGCCCGGCCCACCATCGCCGCGCCATGCTGCTTGGTCGCCGCAGCCTCGTCCAACCCGACGCTGGCCATCTCCGGAATCGTGTAGACGCCGAGAGGAATGGTCTCCGGCATGCTGCCGACAGACAGGCCCAGCGCATGGCAGACTGCGCGCCGGCCTTGTTCCATCGCGCAGGACGCGAGGCCGGGCGGCCCGATCACATCGCCCACCGCATAAATATGCGGCACCGCCGTCTGGCAATATTCATTGACGTCGAGCGTGCCCTTTTCGGTCAGCGAGAGTCCGGCGGCCCGCAGATTGAGGTCTTCCAGGTTCGGCTGCCGCCCCAGCGCGACCAACAGCTTGTCGCTCGCAATCGTCCGGCCGTCTGCCAGCGTGGTGACCACCTGCGACACCCCGTCCCAGCGGACCTGGGTCACGGTCTGCCGCCCGCAATAGCGCCCGCCTTGCCGTTCAAAGCTCTGGACAAACTGCCCGACGATCTCCCGATCGAAAAACTGCACAGGGCGCTCGGCCCGATCGATCATCGTCACCTCCACGCCCAGGAGGCTGAAGATCGACGCATATTCCGACGCAACGACACCCCCGCCCAACACGGTCAGGGATCGCGGCAAGTAGACCATCGAGAGAATCGAGTCGCTGTCAAGAATGTTCTCGTGGTCGATGGGAATCTCCGGCGGAATGCGAGGCCGGGACCCGGTGGCGATGACGATCGTCTCGGCCGTGAACCGCTGCTTGCCGCCGTCCACCGACAGCATCTCGACGAGCCGGTCCGACAAGAATCGCGCACGACCGTGGAAGTGGAACACGCCGTTTCGGGCGAATTGATCGGCCATATAGGCGGCGTGCGCCTTGACGACTTCATCGAGACGGTGCATCAGGACGGACACCGCGGCGTCTTGTCGCAGCCGGCACTCAAACACCGCCGCCGACCGTTTCAGCCGCTCCAATTGCAAGGCGGTCTCGCGGAGGGTCTTGCTGGGAATCGTCCCCCGATAGACGCAGGCTCCGCCCACGCCAGGGTCCCGCTCGATCACGGCCACGCGCTGGCCGGCCTTGGCGCCTTGAATGGCGGCCTTCTGGCCGGCCGGACCGCTGCCGATGACAAGAATGTCGAACGACGGGACCGCACTCATACGGCCATCGCCTCCACCACGGCCAGAATCCTGTCCTGTGCGGCGAACAGAGTGTCCACGTCGTTGGGATACAAATTGAGGTCGGCGAAGACCGGATGATCCCGCACGGTGTGCTCGTCGAAGACCTCGGGTACGAGCAGGTAGGTGGCCAACCGATCGGCCAAACAGGTGATCATCACCTCCTGGCGGAACGTCGGCGCCTGTTCGTAGCATGCTGAATATGCGATGGCTTCCGCCACTTGTTTAGGCAATCCCCACTTCTCGGCGATCAGCGTGCCCACGCGGGCATGATAGCCCTCCAGCAACGTCATGACCGTCGCGCGATCCAGCGGCGTCCGGAACTGCTTTGACAGCTCCGCAACCGTTTTTAACACGACCGGTTTGCCGATCGCGTGCAACAATCCGCAGAGGTAGGCGCTCTCCACGTTGTGTCGGCGGAGACGGGCGATTTCCTTTGCGTAGGCGCCGCTGCCTAAGGCATGCCTCCAGAGTTGTTTGACGTCCGCTTCATGCCCCGGCACCTGGTAGGCGCCTGTCTTGAGCGAGGCGGTGAACGCGATCTCGGACAGCAGCGTCAGGCCTAACATGGCCACGGCGTGTTGCAGGGAGACGATCGGCGTGCGCGGCATGTAGGCCGGAGAATTGGCGATCCTCAGCACGTGAGCCGCCAGAGCTTGGTCCTGGTGAATCAGCGCCGACAGACGGGCCGCGTCAGCCGACGGGTCGTTGGTCAACGCCATGACGCGGCTGGCAACCTGTGGGAGCAGAGGCAGATCCACGGCTCCGCTCTCGATCCGCCGGATGAGTTCCCGCTCCACCTGTTGCGTGGACTCAGCGGCCGCCGTATGGTCGGATCCGACTGTCATAGCCCCTTCCCGGCCGGTGTAGCCTGTTGATCGTCAATGCAGTTCGGTACAGGCTCTTGTCGGCTGAATGACGCGAAAACCTTAGCCCCGCCAGCCGAACCAAACCGCCGACGCCTCGCTCCGCTTTAAAAATAGCCGGCAGCAAATAGCGGACAGCCGGTAGCTTCACCCCCTTCCTCTTTTTAAAGAGCGAGAGTCTCGGAGAGGGAGTGATTTTCAGTGCACCCTCATCGTGTCCCGGGAGAAAGGAGGAGAAAAAGATCAGGAAAGGGTATTTTAGGGAGAGAAACAGGGGCCATCCTATTCGTGCAGATGGCCCCTTTCGGGCGCTTAAGACGCCGGTCAATCGCCTTTATGGATGTCGGGCTGATCGGGCGTGCGCTGCAGCCCGATCGGTTATGATGCCATCCGATACTGCCACTCGACCTGACACAGATAATCGGTCACGGCCGCCTGCTGAGCCGGCGTCATCTCGCCGAACTTGACGCCATGCGTGTACCCCTGGCCGGAGGTTTCCACGTGCACGACGGTACCGGCGAATTCAAAATGCCGGAGCACTCCACTGGTCATACGCGAGAGCTTGACGTGAACGCGCGAGCCGGGCGGAAGGCACAGAGGTAACTGTAACGAGAGGCCGCCTTCGCCCACATCCTTCAAATGGCCGACGGCAAGCGAACGGCGATCGGGGTGGGAGAGCACTTCCGCCCAATCCGTATCGGGCACCCGATGATCGAACCGACATCCGTGGTCCGTCATGGTTTCTTTCCCCCGCGGCGGCTCTACGATACTCCACTCGACGACCTCTGGCAAGTCCGAAGTCGCTCCGGTTGGTCCGGTGAGTCGCGTTGAATTCGTCAGCCGCCAGTGACTTCGGTCTCCATGCCCGGTATACTCTAGCCGTAGCGCAAGAACGACCGGCGAGAGGCTCTGAAGCCGGAGGAGGCAACACGAACATGGCAAACACGGTCCGGCTCGCACTTTTCGTTCTGGCACTAGCGTTCGTGAGTGTCGCCCGACAGGCGACGGCGGGCGAGGGGACCCTACTCGTGGCCCCCGAGACTGCTAAACGTAAGGCCACGGAGGCCGTCGACGCGGCCAAAGAGTCGACGATGCGGCAGAAGGAAGCGTTTCAGAAGAACGTTCAGGAAGAACTGGACGAGTTACAGGCACAGATCGCCCGGTTGCGGACCAGAACCGATCAAGCATCAGCCGAAACGCGGGCGAAGGCGCAACACGCCATCGACGATCTGGAGAAGAAGAAGGAAGAGGCGCGCAGGCAACTGGAGGAGTTGAAGTCCGCCGGGGCCTCCGCCTGGGCCGATTTACGATCGCGAATGAACGCGGCGATGGAGGATCTCAGACGCTCATACAGGCGGGCGTTGTCCCATCTGCCGTGATGGAAGTCGCCTGATCGCGCCTAGGCCGGCACCGCGTCCGGCGGAGGGGGGAGAAAGAGGATCGGCAATGGCCCTGCGATATGCGTTGTTTCCCGGCTGTGCGGCGAAGGGCGCCACCCCGGAACTGTACCAGTCCACCATGGCGATCATCGGCCGGCTGGGCATCGAGGTGGTGGAGTTGGCAGCGGCTTCCTGTTGCGGTGCGGGTGTGGTCACCGAGGCGGATCCCGATGTCGCACTCGCGCTGAATGCCAGGACGTTCGCCCAAGCCGAGCAGCTTGGGCTGGATGTCATGACGATCTGCGGCACCTGCCAGGGCGTCATGGGCGCCGCGAACAAACGGCTCAAGTCTGAACCGGCGACCCTGGACCGGATCAACGCGCTGCTTGCTCAGGACGGCATCGTCTATCGGGGAACCATTCAGATCAAACATCTGCTCTGGATCGTGGTGCGGGAGGTGGGCTTGTCACGCCTGACCCGGGAAGTCCGAATCCCCTTGAGCGACTTCCGTATCGCCCCGTTTTATGGATGCTATATTCTTCGACCCTCCTGGGATCTCGGATTCGACGATCCCGAAAATCCCAAGTCGCTGGAGAAGGTCATCAAGGCCGTGGGCGGCGAACCGGTCGTCTATGCCGGGCGGACCAAGTGCTGCGGCTTTCCGATCATTCTGGAAAAGGAAGCGATCGCGGTGGCGATGGCGGGAGCGAACATGAAGGAGGCCAAGGATGAAGGAGCGGACTTCATGGTCACACCCTGTCCCTTGTGCCATATGAGTTTGGATATCTACCAGGACCGGGCGGGTAAGGCGGTCAACGCGAATTTGCGGTTGCCCATCCTGCACCTGCCGCAGTTGCTCGGGCTCGCGATGGGTGTGCCGGCGAAAGATTTGGGCGTGTCCCGCCATCTGGTGCCGGTGGATTCGATCGTTCGGAGAATCGAGAAGCAACGAACACAAAGCGAGCAGTCACCAGCCTTCAGCCGACAGCAGCGAGCCGCTGATAGCTAATAGCTGATAGCGAGGAACTGAACAGTAACGACTGAAACCTGATACTTATTTACTTCGAGGAGTGTTACGCATGAAGGTCATCAATCTTTCGGATTATTCGCAATTTAGCCATGAAAAAATGAAGAAGAACAATATCTTTCAGACGTCCCGGTTTTTCTGCGACGTGTACTGTTTCGAGCCGGGGCAGGAACAGAAAGGCCATGTGCACGGCGATCAGGACAAAGTCTATTTGGTGCTGGAAGGGCAGGGCACCTTCACGATCGGATCGGATAAGCAAGTGCTGGGTCCTGGTCAGGGAACTCTGGCCCCGGCCGGCGAGCCGCACGGCGTGATCAATCACACCAACACCCGATTGAAAGTGCTGGTCTTTGTCGCCCCCAACCCTTCGTGAGCCGGCCAGGCCGGAGCGTTTTTAACCCACATTATTCATGACGGTTCGTGACGAAACCGCCAAGACGCCATGCGAGACGGGCGCGCGGAGCCCCGAGGGGCCGAGGCATACTTGAAACAGTATGTTGAGGCCGCGAGGGGCGAGCCCGCCCGCTTGGCTGTGGGAACCCAGCAGCCAAGCTTGTCGCAGCGGCGTATCGGCGGTTGCAGTAGAAACGCTCATGAATACTGTGGGTTCGGCGATGCTCGATCATTCCTCGTTCTTTCTGGTGATCAACGGTTGCTGCAGCAACCACATTTCATACAGTGGAACGACGAACATCACCAAAAAACTGATCAGCATCAGAGAATCGCCAACCAACATCGTCAGCGCAAAGATCGGGGATACGTAACTGATCAGCCACGGCGACGCCAGATCGAGCATCACCCCGGAGAAGGCCGCCCACGTCATGCTCACCTTCATGCCGTTGCTGACACCGGTGAGATACAGCACATGCACGAGAATCATGAACACAACCGGCATGGTGAAGAGATGGAAATGGGTGATCTCGGCCAACTCCCGAAAGGACATGGGTTCCCCGAAGGTCGCGTCGGAACCCCGATAATGGTCGGCGATGCCCTGCAGCGAGAGACCGGTCATGCTGTGCGCCCAGAAGAACGAGAACGCGAACCCAGCCAACATCAGGAACAAGAACAGCGTATACACCAGCCGGATTTGGCGATCGGAATCCCGCAGGCGAAATCGAGTGTTGAAATTACGCATGCCCGAGAGTCCGACTCACCGAGTGGTTAAAAATCAAAGAGCGAGCCGAAAAACCCTTTCTCCGCTTTGCGCGCCTGGACCGTATCACTGCCGATCCCCTGAGGTTTGAGATACCACTCATCGATGAGGACGAGCACGCGCTTGACGCCGGCGCTCATCGAGCGCACCGACATGGTCGCTCCGCTGATGTTGATGATGTCCTTATTGATGCGAATCGGGTCGAAGACGGTCTTACCCTCATACTGGACATTGAAGCGTTTGGTACGGACTTCGCTGCCACGCGCTTCACGAAAGACGAGCAACTCGACGTTCGTACATCGTCCCTGCGCGTCGACACCGACCATATAGGTCATCGGCTTGTGCTTGCCGATCGTGTTTTGAACCATGGCGTAGCCGTCCACAGTTGCGCCGGTTTCGCCGATGTAGACCTCGAACGATTCTTCCGGAAATTTCCACCCGATGCGCGACTCAACCTGGGCTTTCTTCTCAGGGCTGAGCGTGATCGTTTCTTTCCGAATACGTGCTGACTGCGGAAACATGAGCTTCAGCGCCTCTTCCTCAGTCAGATAGACCTCCGCGTGCATCATTTCCTGCTCGGTGAGATAGCGCTTGAGCTCGTTGTCCCAAATTCGTTCGGCCCAAACAGGGACCGGCAGCCCAAAGGCCACCACGACGGCGACGAGGTTATTGAGGAATGATGCCTTCATGTGGGGGAGCAGCCTTTCTCTTGCAACTTGGTGTTGAGGCGGGTCAGCACCGCGGTCACCGCTTCTTCTGACGGTTCGATCGGCCACCATTTCGTGGCCTGTTGCGTCACGCCGCCTCGCGCGTGCCACCGTTGCCGAGTTTCCAAGACACTGACGGCGGTGACGTCATGTTGCTTTGTCAACGCGAGCGTCATTCGAGCCCGCTCTCTGTTGCCGAAGCCCTCCCGGCCAAATATTCCATAAGGGCGTTCTTTGCCTTCCATTTCGATCCAGCCGGTTTCGATCAACCCCTTCTCCTTGTCCTGGACGGTGACCGGGCGATCCTTCATGGATTCCACAGCGGCATCCCATACCACCTCATATGGGCAGACGAAATATTGATCCTGGCCTCCGCTCAAGGTGGCACAGCCACTCCACGCAATGATGCCCGGCAGACTGATGGCAGTGACGAATGCTCGCATGGGGCTTTGACTCCGTCGCACGGTCTGTGCACGCTCCCGGTTCGGGAGCGTGCACAGACCATCTTGTTAAAAATACGTTGCAGCCGAAATGACGAACGCGCTGTCGTGAATCCGCTGGCCCGAATTAGGATTGAAGGCCTGCGGCATGTATTGATAGCTCATCTTGAACACGGCATCCTCGATCGGCCGGTAATTTAGCCCGAACGAGATTTGCTCCAAGTCACCCTCGCCGCCCGAGAAGTCCATGTTGGTGTTGACACGGTCGTATCGAACGACGGCCGTAAAGGTCGAGCCCTCGCCGAACCGCTTCGGCGACCACTTGGCGAGGAACTCGGGCATGAAGTGGTAGTTGCCTTGGATGTAAAATCCGTGCATCCGTTGAGGCGGGATGCCGAGCGGATTCAGGCCGCCGAGGCCGGTCAATAACGAACCTGGGGCGAAGCCGATCGTGTTTCCCGTTATCGCTCTCGAGTTGTGCCTGGCGTAGGCCCAGGCCGCTTCGCCGATGACTTCGAACGGTCCCCTCTGGAGGGTCCAGTCCACGGCGAAGATGCTCAGAGGATTGTAGTTGGAACCATATTGCCCCCCTTGCGGAGCCGCATTGCCGTAATATCCCGATCCGGCGACTTCGATGCCCAGCACCGGGCTGAACGCCACACGCCCGGCGACGGCCTTCCCGTTGTTGATGTCGAACCCGTCATCGGTTCCACATTTCCGTTGGCGGGCTCCCCGCGTGCCCGACGCCTCATTGATGGTCGGTGTGCCATTGGTCTCGTAGCCGCACGGGCCTGTGGTGACATAGAGTTCATAATCCAGTTTCGATGTGCGGCCCGGGTAAAAGGTGCCGTAGATGCCCGCGCCGGTTTCCGCCACCGTGGTGGGGATGATGAATTGGCTGACCAACGGTCGGTCCGTCAGATCGTTCAACGGAGAGTCATGCAACAGGTTGAATTTGCCGATGGGGACCAACAGAATGCCGGCCCGCAGGTTGATCGGTTCTTTGATCAAATAGTCGATGTGGGCGAATTCCAGTCCGAACTCGAGTTCCCGATCGGGCCCGCCTTCTTCACGAATGCCGTGCTCGATTTCCAGCTCGGCCGCCATCTTCACATGCTCCGTGATATCCGCGTAAATGAAGGGCACAAATCGCTGTTGATCAAAGTTGTTGCTGAGGCCGCCGAATCCGTTTTCGATGCTGCTCCTCCGATGGGATCGAAACTGAATGTCCATATAGCCGCCGACGATCGCTTTCGGCGCCGCGACGAACGGCTTGGCGTAGACCAAGCGCCCTGATCCGGTGGAGCCGAACGACAACGCCGGTTGCTTTTCGGCACGTCGCTCTCGGCCGACTTCGGGGAGCGGGCCGACACCCGGCTCCTCCGCAGGCGCCCCTGGCCTGATCAATTCAGGTCTTTCAACGCCGGGGGGGATCCCTTCGCGCTCGCGTTTTTCTCGTTCTTCCAACATCTGCTCCAGCTTCTTGACTCGTTCTTCCAAGGCTTTTTCATCTGCCATGGCGGGGAGTGCCAACAACGGGCACAGCATCAGAGCCCCGAGGATCGACTGCATCCTCATCGGAGACCTCCATCAAAAATGGGTTGTAGTCTGACTCGGGACTCTCAGGTCTCTGGTCTACTGATTGACTCAGGATATGTGTCAGATCATCGTTCTACCTTCAGCGGCGCACCTCCTTTTGGGGAAAAGGACCTGTGTCTAGGTGGACAAGGCCGTCCAACCCTCAATGGATGTGAAGGGGATAAGCACGATGCGCTTGCATCGTTTACACTTGAGCTCGATTCCTTTCCCACGGACCTTGGCGATAAGCTGGCCGCATTCGCAGCGCGTCTCGCCGCTGTCGGCGGGATGGGCAGCTTGAGGTTTGGTGTCGAGCATGACTTGCGTCGCGTTCAAAATGAAATTGAGAACGAGTATTAATATCCCGACCAACGCAGCGGTGTCAATGGGAATTTTCGGGATAGCCCGTGCGCGGATCAGAGTGGGGGTGCAATGGGATGGAGGGTCCAATATAATGTAGATCTATGGCGACAGAGGTAAAAGCGGGGGAATGGCGGTCCGTGCTCTATCCTCTCTGGTTTGTCGCCCTGCTTGCCGCCGGTTGCGCCACTAATCTCCCTGCGGCACCGGAAGTGCAGGACATTACAACTCCGATCATCTTCGGCCGGGCCGTGGTGCTCGTCACCGGCCAGACGACTCGATGGTATGCTCCACAAGTCAGATTTTTCGAACTCGTGAACCTCAAGACCCATGAACGGTTCAGCGTGGACGTGCAATCGGATGACATGGTATTCATGCTGCAACTGCCGGCTGGCGACTACGAATTGAGCCGCGTGCAGATCAGCGAAGGGCCGTTTCTGTCTATGGCCGACTTCTCTTCCACCTTTGAGGTCGGCGTCGATCAGATCACATACCTCGGGACTTGGCGGTTCGGGGTGGATACACCGCGCTACGGCCGCATGGTGGTCATCTCGGTCGTTCAAGACCAGGAGGACCGAGCAGAAGCCGAGCGGGAGATCGTCGCGAAATATCCGGCCCTCGAAGGCCAACCCGTGGCGACGGTCTTGCCCGTTCCCAGTGAGGCTGAGTCTCGCCTGTATGAAGTGATGCCGTACCCGCGCTATCCTCGCTACTTCCGCCGCCACTGGTGGTAGGAGCCAGTCTGTTGTCTCGTCGATCCTGTCTCATCCGACGATGCCTGTTCCGGGCTGCACGAGCGGCGGTCTGGCTGACCTGTGCCGTGTGGTTCGGGTGCGCATTCGCTTTGCCTCGCTCCGAGCCCGCGATCGTGAAGCGTGCCCAGATGCACATGGGAACAGTGGTGACAATCACGGCGGTGGCGCCGACGGAAGCGACGGCGCAGGCGGCCGTGGCCGCAGGCTTTCAGGAAGTCCGTCGATTGGAGGAATTGTTAAGTACCTGGGTCCCGACCAGTGAACTGTCCCGCGTCAACGCCGCCGCAGGCCGGAATCCCGTCAAGGTCAGTCCGGACACCTTCACGGTCCTGAAACGCTCGATCGAGATCGCGACGCTCACGGAAGGCGGATTCAACATCGCCATCGGTCCAGCCGTGGAGGTCTGGGGCGTGACGGACCAGGCGCGCATACCCGAAGAGGCGGAACTCCAGACGTTGCGTCCCTTGGTCGATCTCTCGCAAGTTCAGTTAGATGAGGCCGCCGGCACGGTGTTCTTGTCGAAGCCCGGCATGCGGGTGGACGTCGGCGGGATCGGGAAAGGTTACGCTGCGGACCTGGTTGTCCAGGTCATGCAACGGGCCGGCGCGGTCGCCGGCACGGTGGCGCTTTCCGGAGACATCAAAACCTTCGGGCGGTTACCGGACGGCTCGCGGTTTCCCGTCGGAATCCGGCATCCGAGGAAGGAGGGAGCCGTGCTGGCTTGGATCGAGCTTCAAGATGAGGCCATCTCCACCGCCGGCGATTACGAACGGTTCTTCGAGCGCGATGGGGTCCGCTATCATCACATCTTGGATCCGGCCACCCTTCGTCCGGCGCGAGGCTGCCAAAGCGTGACCGTGATCGCACGGGAGGGCACGATGGCGGACGGATTGGATACAGGCATTTTCGTGCTCGGGCCCGAGCGTGGCATGGCGCTCGTGGAACGGCTTCCGGACGTCGAAGCGGTGATCGTGGATCACCACGGGCGAGTGCTCATCTCGTCCGGCCTCAAAGGGCGGGTGCGTTTCGTGCCGGAGTCGAACTGATACACCGGAGGGCTACGAGTTCAGCGCCTCCCCGGATCGGGGAATACCGGCTTTTGTCGTCCGACCATCGAGAGCCGGTCGTCTCATTCTTCTTCGATCTTCTTCAAACGACGGTCGAGCGAAAACCTGGTGAGGCCGAGGTACTTGGCCGCCAGGCTTTTGTTGTGTCCCGCCAGCCGGATGACTTCCTCGATGATCGCCGACTCCACATCAGCAAGCGATTGTTTTCCCAGCGCCATTTCCACCCGCACCAGTTGTTGATCGCCTTGAGTCACCGCCACCGCCATCTGCGGCAAGATCTCATGCAGCTCGCGGGGAAGACACCCGACGGTCAACGTTTTTCCGTGGCAGAGAATCATGGCTCGTTCGATGATGTTGTGCAACTCCCGGATATTGCCCGGATAGGTGTATCGCTCCAACAACGTTCGGGCATCCGGTTCGATGTCCTGCACATCCTTGCCGAAGTCCTTCGAAAAACGGACGACCGCGCGAAGAGCGAGGGGAATGATGTCTTCGACACGCTTGCGCAACGGAGGCAGCTCGAACGTGACCACATTCAACCGAAAGAACAGGTCTTCGCGAAACGCGCCGCGGGCGACTTCTTTCTTGAGATCCTTATTCGTCGCCGTCATCAGGCGGAAATCCACCGAAATGTCGTCCGTTCCGCCCAGCCGTCTGAACGACCGCTCCTGCAACACCCGGAGCAGTTTTCCCTGCATCGCGAGGTCGAGATCGCCGATCTCGTCGAGAAAGAGCGTGCCGCCTTCGGCCTTTTCCAACAACCCGTGCTTTCGCTGGTTGGCGCCGGTAAACGCACCCCGTTCGTAGCCGAAGAGCTCGCTCTCGAACAGATCTTTCGGGATTGCAGTGCAGTTGACGCCGACGAAGGGCCCGGCCGCCCGTGGCCCGTTGTGATGGAGAATGCGCGCGAGGAATTCTTTGCCGGTGCCGGTTTCCCCTTGAAGCAAAACCGTGACCTTCGGATTTTCTGCGACATCACGGACCTGGGCCAGCAACTGCCGCATGGCCGGGCTGTGAGCCTCCAGATTCGACAGCGCATACTGGCTGTCCTCGTCCTCCCGTTCGTATTCCACACGCCGGCGAAGAGTCAGAAATTCCAGAGCCCGGTCCACCACCGGGTCGATGCCTTCGAGATCGACGGTCTTGATGAGAAAGTCGTAGGCCCCCTGCTTCATCGCCTCGACCGCGTCCTGTATGGTCCCATAGGCCGTCAGCATAATAACCAATGTGTGCGGCGCCAGCGGGCGCAAATGTTTCAACGTGTCGAGCCCGCTCATGCCGGTCATTTTCAGATCCAGCAGCACAAGATCGGGATGATCCCGTTCCAAGGCTTTCAACAGGTCCTCTCCGGACTCGAAACCCAGCACGCGATGATTGCGGCGTGAGAGGCGCTTCACGATCGCCGACCGGATGGCTGGTTCGTCGTCGGTGACGAAAATGGTGGCGCGCATCGCTAAGCCTCCACGATCCGCGGTTGTTGCCGCAGGGGAAGCCAGACCCGCACGGTCGTTCCTTTGCCCGGCTGGCTGGTAAGCTGGATGTCGCCGCCGTGGGCGTCAACGATGTTGCGGCAGATAGCCAACCCCAGGCCGGTCCCCCGGTGCTTCCCGCTTGTAAAGAAGGGCTCGAACACATGAGGCAAGGCTTCGGGGGCGACTCCGGTCCCGGTGTCCATGACATGGATCGCGACTCCCGTCTCCTGCCCACGAGCCAGTTCGAAGGCGGTTAGGGTGAGCGCCCCGCCTTCTTCGGAGGCTTCGATGGCGTTCTGAACGAGGTTGATCAACACCTGCTTGATCTGGTCGCGGTCGGCCTGGAACGGCGGCAGCGTCGGAGGCAGGGAACTGCGCACCTTCAGGCGTTTTTCCGCGATTGGAACGTCTAGCAGTTTCATGACCTCCTGTACTAAGTCCGGCAGGAAGAACAGCACCGGCGCGATCGAGCGGGGTCTGGCGTAGTCGATGATCTGATTGACGATCCGGTCCAGCCGCCGCGTCTCTCGCAAGATGATTTCCAGCTCCGACCGCCGGGGGTCCGTCGGTTCGATCTCCTCCAACAGCAGCGAGGTGGTAGAGCCGATGCCGACCAACGGGTTTCTGATTTCGTGCGCGATGCCGGCGGCCACCTGCCCCAACGTAGCGAGTCGCTCGGCGCGGAGCAACCGGGCCTGCATCTCGTCCAGAACGGTGATATCGACGTTGAAGCCCTGATACATGACCACTCGCCCGTCGGCGTCGCAGATCGGAATTCGCCGGCTGAGCACCTTGCGGACCGTGCCGTCCTTGTGAAGGAAGCGAAACACGGTCTCGTACGGACGCCCCTCTTCCACCGCCTTCGCAAATTCCGACAGAACCCGCTCTCGATCTTCAGGATGATAAGCCTGCCGGATGACTTCGGGATCGCCTTCTTCGTCAGGATCGAGGCCGGCCAGGATGCGGTTGTACCGGTTGGTGAACACCATAGCCGTACCTTTCGTCGTGAAAATGCCGAAGGGGGCGTGATCTACCAGGCTCCGGTACTTGGATTCCGAAGCGGACAAGACCTCATTCAACGCCCGCAGCTCGGCCTCCGACTTCTCGACCTTTTCCAAATGGCCCTTGAGCTGCGCGCTCATCGCGTGCATGACGCGGGTCAGGTCGCCGATTTCGTCCCCGCGTTCCAACACCGGCAACGACGGTACGAACCCCGCCGACGACGATCCGACCGCTTTGGCCAGACTGGCGAGGGGCGTTGTGATCGAGCGCGCGATCATGTGCAGCGTCAGAATCGTAAGAATCACGGCCAGCCCCCCGCCGCCCAGGATCACCAGGAGCATGGAGAAACGATCCGGTGAGATCCTCGCCAACCGTCGGTTCAGCGCATCTTGCTCTAATTGGTCGAACCGAGCCATTTCTTGGCGGATGCTACTCATGAGCATCCGCCCCCGGCCCTCCTCGATGTAGTGTCGCGCATCTTCGGGATGGCCGGCTTTGATGGCTACAATCAGTTCGTCTTTTTCCCTGATCATCCGTTGCACCAAGTCCTGCACCCGAGAGATGAGCTGTTGTTGCTCTTCCTGTCCTTGCAGCATTCGTTCAAGAGAGTCCCCCACGGACAACACCCGCTCCTCGGAGGCGCGAAACGGATAGAGAAACTCTTCCTGTTTCGTCAGAACGAAGCCTCGGAAACCCGTCTCAAGGTCGAGGATGAGCCGCATGTACTCGGCCGCACGACGCTGGACAAGGTACGTGGTGTTGAGCTGCTCCTCGTCTTCCGAAAACACCGTCACGGTTCTATAGGTGACGACGCTGAGCAGCGCAACGGCGAGGACAGGGATAACCGACGACAGAAAGAGCTTGCGCTCGATGGGGAGATCGTCAAAGTAGCGGAGAAGCCGTTGCATCGATGCCTCTCCTCGGTATCGTATGAGCCCGCGTGCGCCTTGTCAAACTCCAGGCTGCGCCGCGAAACATGAGGAAGCCTCACACGACGGAATGGCCAACTTTCAATTGACACACCAACGTACAAGGTTGCGAGAAACGATCACGGATACAGAGGCACAGTCAGATCATTATTGACCCAGTTATTGGGCGCGTTGACATCGATGCCCCCGGCGCGTGGCGGTTTGTCGAGATTCACATATTGCAACGTCCCGAAGGGCTGGATTTGCTCTTCGGTCGGCAGTTGCTCTCGAGTCCAGCCGCCGCCGAGCGCACGGATGAGGGCCACCGAGGCGCGCAGCACATCCGCCTTGAGCTGCACCGCGTCGATGCGCGCCAGGAGCGTTTGAACCTGCGCGTAAATGAGCTCGAGGCTGGACGCCAGCCCGCCCTGATAGAGCTCGGAAGTCAGGTCCTGCGTCTTGACGAAAGCTCGGACGGCGGCGTCCTGCCGTTGGGCCGCGACGGTTAGCCGGTCCGTCAGGCTCAAAGCGTTTTCGACCTCCCGAAAAGCGTTCAGCACGGTCGAACGGTAGCGGTCTTCCGTCTCGCGGTAGGCCGACCACGCCTGCTGCAATTGAGCGCGGCGATACCCGCCCTGAAAGATCGGCAGCGCGACCATGGAGCCATAGGACCAGAAGCTATTGGCGAGCGCGACCAGATTGAAACCCTCATCTTCGTATCCGCCGCCGACTCGGAACCGCACGTTGGGGAAAAAAGCGGCTCGCGCGATGCCGATGGCGCGATTCGCCTGCGCCATCTGGCGCTCCATCGCGGCGATGTCGGGGCGCCGCTCCAGCAGGGTGGAGGGGATGGTCCGTGGAATCGTGAATTGCGCGACGCGCAGCTCATCGACCGGCGCGATCGTGAAACTGGCCGGGGCCCTGTTCACGAGAATCGCGATCGCCTGTTCGGTCACCTGCCGTTGCCCCTGCACCTGGGCTAATTTCGTCTCGGTGCTGTACAGCAGGGATTCGACGCGGGCCACGTCGAGGGACGAGGCAAGCGCGCCGGCGAACTGCGTCTTGACGAGGTCGAGCGTCTTTTTGTAGAGGGTGACCGATTGGGTATAGATCGCGATCTGCGCGTCGTAGCCGCGCAACGTGAAGTAGTCCGCGGCGATTTCCGCCTGCAGGCTGAGGCGTGCCAGCCCATACTCGGCGGCGCGTTCTTGGGCGCGGTAGGTCTCGATGCGCGTCGCATTGCGGATCGCTGACCAAAAGTCGGGTTCCCAGGACGCCAGTCCTTCCGCAACGACGCTCGATTGCGTGCTATCGATATTGGGCGGCCGAAACAACGCATTGTCGGAGAGGCGGTTGTTCGAGGCGCTCCCTCCGATGCCGATCTGGGGAATCCGCTGCGACCGAGCCTTCATCATCATATCGCGGGCCTGCACGAACCGCTCGGCGGCGGCTTGCAGGTCCGCATTGGCCGCTATTCCTTGTTCAATAAGCGTGTCCAGGACCGGATCGTCGTACAGCTTCCACCAATCCGGACGCAGCGCGTCATCCGACGGCTTCGCCTCGACGAAGGGGCTTGCTCCGCGCCATGAGACGGGGACGACGTACTGAGGCGGCTGGTAGGGAGGCGCCAGATCGACGTGCGGCAACCAGTCGCTGGTGCAAGCCGACACGCTGAGCGCCAGCAGCAGCACGCCACTACACCACACACAGACGCGAGCGCGGCGTGACGGGCCTGGTTTCGTTCGTGAGGGTTCGCGCATCATCGATCTGCGAGGATGATCATTGCGAAGATGATTCCTGAGACGCAGGTGACGCCGGCGCTCCTGTATTGACGAGGTCATAGCCGGGTGCCGGCGTGACGATGCGCACCGCGTCGCCTTCGAGCAACGCGGCGCTGGGATTGTTGATGACGCGGTCACTCTCGGAAACCCCGTCCGCTACTTCGACGGCATTGTCCATGAGTTTGCTCACGGTAATGGGTTTGAAATGCACGCGGTTATCGTCCGTCACCACGGCCACTTGTGTGCCGTGCTCCTGGAACACCAAGGCGGTGGACGGAATCGTGAAGGCCTGCCGCGCGACCGACGCGGTAAGCGTGACCTCGGCATAGGAGCCCGGCCAGAGCGACCGGTCCTCGTTGTCGAGCGTGAAGACGGTCACCGCGGTGCGCGTGCTCACGTCGAACCCGCGGGAGACAGTCAGGAATTTGGCGGTGAACCGGCGATTAGGCAATTGCGGGACGGTCACCTCGGCCGTTAGTCCGGGCTGGAGAAAGGGCCCGAACTGCTCCGGCACATTGACAAAGAGCCGCATCATACTGATGTCGGCGACCGTAAAGAGATTGCTTTTGGCATTAGGCGTGCTGAGCGCGCCTTCCTTGCTGACCAGATCGCCGACGTTGATGTTGCGCTGAATCACCACGCCGTCAAAGGGAGCCACGATCGTTTTGAACTGAATGAACGCCTCGATGTTCCTGACCTTCTGCTCTGCGGCCTTGAGCGTCGCGGCCTGCGCACGCAGGTTTTGCTCCTGGACCGTAATGGCTTGCTCAGAGACCGCGTGGGTGTGGCGCATCGCCTGATAGCGCTTCGTCGTCACCACGGCCAGCGCATACTTCGCGCGCTCCGTTTCCAGATCCGCCTTGGCCTGTGCATATTCGGCGTCGAGATCCGGCGCGTTGATTTCGGCGAGGATGTCGCCTTTGTGCACCAGGTCTCCGTAGTCCTTGTACCACATCTTCACATAGCCCGTGACACGCGCGTAGATCGGCGCCTCGTACCATCCCACGATGTTGCCGGGAAGCGTAATGGTCTCGGTCCCAGGCACCGGCTTGGGAGAGACGACGGCCACGGTGGGCACCGCGTTCGTCAGCGTGTCTTCCCGCAGCGAAGCGGCGTCCAGTCGGCTCTCATAGATCCGATAGCCGAGATAGAGCACTAATAATAGAGCGAGCCCAGCGATCGTCAGGCTTCTTCCACGGAGACCGTTCACGTTAAACCTTCTTCCCTAGGCCGGCGGTCCGCCTCTCGTAGAAAATGGCGTAGACGCAGGGCACGAAAAACAGCGTAAAGACGGTGGCTACGAGCAAGCCGCCGATAACGGCGCGCCCTAACGGCGCATTCTGAGAATACCCCGTCGCCATGGGGACCATCCCGATGATCATGGCCGAGGCGGTCATGACCACAGGACGGAAACGGGTCTTTCCGGCTTCGACCGCCGCGCGCAGCGCGTCGCCATGCTCTTTAAGCCGCTCGCGCGCATAGGATACGACGAGGATCGAATTGGCGGTCGCCGTACCCATCGTCATGATCGCCCCCGTCAGGGCCGGTTCCGACAGCCGAGTTTGGGTGAAAAACAACGACCAGGCGATACCGGCCAGTGCACCGGGCAAGGCCGTAATGATGATGAAGGGGTCGAGCCAGGATTGGAAGTTGACGACGATCAGCAGATAGATCAGCACGATCGCAGCGAGCAGCCCGAAGATCAGCTCCGCATAGGCGTCGTTCATCAGCGAGGCCTGACCGTGGATTTCAAGCGAGGCGCCCCGGGGCATCTCGTGCTCCATGCTCTTGGCGATCTTCTGAACATCCGCCAGCACCCCGCCAAGGTCACGCCCTTCGGCGGAGACATAAATATCGAAGAGCGGCATGATGTTCCCGTGCGTAACTACACCAGGAGTTCCTTCAACCGACAGCTTGGCCAAATTGCCGAGAAGTTGTACATCGTCCTTGTTCGAAGAATTGTCCGACTGGTTCGAAGGATTGTCCGAGGACTTGACCGGAATGGTCTTGAGGCTGTTGATGCTGTTGACCTGCGGCTGCGGCGTATAGACATTGATCAGATACGACATGCCGGTCTTGGGATCGAGCCAATAGATTTGGTCCACCTGTTGGCTGCCGGCGGTCGTCATGAGCATGCTGTCGGCTATATCACTCAGCGTCCTGTTGACCCCGAGTCCGAACGTGCGGTTGCTCTCGACCATGAGGGTCGGCGTCCGCATCGTCTGCTGAATCACCACATCCGTCGCGCCGGGAATCTCTCGAAATTTGCCCGCCAGTTTGCGAGCGAACTCGTAGTTGGGGTAGATATCCGGACCGTTAACCTGCACGTCGATCGGCGCAGGCGCGCCGAAGTTGAGAATCTTCGCGGTGAGATCGGACGGCTGGAACGTGAATTCGGTGCCGGGATAGCGCTCCTTCAAGCCCTTGCGGAGAATGCGCCGGTATTCCCACACCGGTGACTTTTCATTCTTCAGGATAATCGTCAAATCGCAATCCTGCGGACCGACTGTCGGGGTCGGGATGAAGGCGAGGTTGTGCGGTCCGACCGGCAAGCCGCAATTGCTGACGATGTTCTCGACCTGACCAGGCAGCAACTCCTCGATACTGTTGGAGACCAGCGTGGCCAAGCGTGAGGAAACTTCGATGCGCGTCCCGAGCGGGGCCCGCATGTGCAATTGAACAGTCCCCGACCTGATCTCGGGGAAGTACTCGCGCCCGAGGAAGAAATACAGGCTCATCGAGGCGACCGCGATCGCCAGCGAGATCTTGACGAAGGTGCGACGGCGGGCAATCACCTGTTCGAGCAGGAGACCATAACGCTCGCGGAACCGATCGAAGCCGCGTTCAAACCCCTTCTGAAAGCGGACGAAAACGTTCCGCGATGGCTCCGCGCCGCGCTGTTTATTGTACTCCGGCGTCTGCATTTATGGTGACCTTTCAATGTTTGCGTGACCATGATCGGCGTCAGAATACGCGACAGAATGAATACGACCGGCATCCCCTTGCTGACCGCCTCGGCCGTGGGCTTGAACGGCCGGTACGGCTGGATCATGATGTCCCGCCATCACGTATTTCGCCATCGTCGGCACCAGTGTAAACGACAGGACGAAGGAGGCCAGCATCGCGATGATGACCGCCTCCGCCATCGGTTTGAACAGGTAGGCGGAAACGCCGGTGAGCCCGAAGAGCGGGAACCAGGCGATGGCGATGCACAGGGTGGCGACGAACGTCGGAACGACGATCTGATTGGCGGCGTCGATGATCGCTGTCTCCAAGGGCTTCCCCATGTCGAGATGACGGTCGATATTCTCGATCATCACGATCGCGTTATCGACCAGAATGCCGACGGCCAGCGCCAGCCCGCCCAAGGTCATGACGTTGACCGATTCTTCGAGCCAATGCAGGCCGATGAGCGCGGTCAGGATGGACAGCGGGATCGAGGTCCATACGATGGCCGTGGCCCTCCAGGAGGCGAGCAGCAAGAGCACGATGAGCCCGACCAGCGCCCCGGCGGTCAGCATTTCATGCACCACGTCCCTAATCGAATCCTTGACGAAGGTCGAGGCGTCGTCGAGGAGCCGGATCTTGACCCCCTCCGGGACGACTTGCTCGGCGCGCGGGATCATCTTCTTGATCCCGTCCACCACCGCCAGGGTCGAGGCCTCCGTGCTCTTCATCACGACGATGATGACGATCTGCTTGCCCTTCACCAGCACCGCGTTCTGTTGCACCCGGCCCATCAGGCGCACCGTGGCGACGTCGCGCAGGTAGACGAATGCATTATCCACCCGCTTGATTGGGATGTTTTCGAAATCCTCGATCCGCAGCGGGGACGCGTTCGTCTGGACGATCCAGTCGGTCGACTTGATCTTGATGTCGCCGGACGGCAGCACGCGGTACTGCCGCATGAGGATGTCATGGACATCCGCCGGCGAGAGGTGGCGGGCGAGCAATTTCTGCTGATCGAGGTTGACCATCACCTGCATGTCCTGCCCCCCGTAGGGGTGCGGCAGGATCGCCCCCGGCACCGTCACCAGCAGAGGGCGGATGCGCATATAGGCGAGGTTGTAGAGCTCCGCGGGGGTCATGTGGTCCGCGCTCACTTCGAGCATGGCGACCGGAATCGCGGACGGGGCCAGCCGCATGATCATGGGCGGCGAAATATCCGGCGGCAGCCACTTGACGACCCGCTGCGCAATGGCCGTGATATCCGCTTCGGCCCGGCCCACATCCACGCCGTCCTGCAAGAAGATATTGGTGATGCTGAAGCCGTAGTAGGAGTGGCTGTGCATGTACTTGATGCCTTCCACCGTCGCAGTCACGGCGCGCTCGAACATATAGGTAATCCGCCCTTCCACCTGCGCCGGCAGCAGGCCGGCGTAGTCCCAGACGACGGAGGTGATGGGAATCGTGATATTCGGGAAGACATCGGTCGGCATGTGGAGCACCGTGAGGCCCCCGAACAGCACGATCAGGATCGACATGACGACAAAGGTGTACGGTCGTTTCAGGGCGATGAGGACGATCTGGTTCATGCGTAATGTCTGCCAATACCGGCTGGATGGCCGATCATTTAAGCACCACTGATCACGAAGAGGTCGTCAGCATTCTGAAACACGCTCGGTCTATCCATCGAGATTAGAGCACGCGCTCGCAGGGCAAGAGGAACACACGCATGGGAACCTTCCGTGCGTTCCGGTGTTTCGCTAGGCGATCGGAGAAATTCTTCAGACCCGCCACCACCGTTTCGGCTTGCTCGTCCTCCATGGCGGCGAGGATCATCGCGTTGTGACCTGGCCAGTCGGCGGCAGGGCCACTAGAGCTGAAGGCGCTTCCGGCTTCCCCGATGCCGAACACCTTGGGCGCTTCAGTAAAGCCCTTCACCCCAAGTTCATCGAACAGGTCGCGCAGTTCGTGATCGAGCGACTGCCGGTAGACCAACAGAAGCATCTTCATCGGACCGCTCCTCTCCAGTCAGGCCTCCTGACCATGGCAAGTCATCTCGTGATCCGCTGGGCACAGGCGCAACCCCTGAGTCATACGGGCGGCGGAAACCGAGCCGGGCCGATCCTCACAACTCCACTTTACGAACATCTGGCTCCATGACAGGGCTTCGTGAGCCGGTCGGGAAAAACCATTCTGTTCTTCAGAACTAGCAATCCAAGTGCCATCCGAGGTGTTCGCGAATGGTAGGAAACATTGCGTGTCCTGTTTCCGCATCATCCGACCGCTGAGCGGTTCCGCTCGATCCGCACAGGGAAAAGTTGAACGACCTTATCTCCCACGTTGCCAGCCACGAGCGATGCGCCGGGCAACGATCTGGGCCGCCATCCAGCAGCTCTTCGTCAGAGGCAGGCCTTCAAGGGTTCGTGAACGGCGGGAAGGTGACGGAAAAGTCTCCGACGGGTACAAGAACGGAACCATGACGGTCCCGGCCGAGAATTTTAAAAAGGGGCGCTGCGTGGCGGTACCAAGCACTTTCCGGTGGATGGGCGTTTCTCGGCCCAAAAAATATCACTTGGAACAGAAGCAAGATGAGAACGAGGAAGATCATGGCCATCTCGATGCCGATCCACCATATTGAGACGCGGTTTTCCCGAAGTTGGTGCTCTCGCCATAGGAATTCTCTCAGCGCCTGGCTGGTCTTTGCGCTGTCGATTCCCTCATCAGATATTTCTCCAGTGGCATAAGCCATGAGACTCCTCAGGCGACCATCACGTTGAAAATCGGGAACCCCGGAACCCGATCCACGCGCTGATCAATTCTCTACGGGTCAAGCGTTTCGACAATGCAATCCCAGACTCCACACATCAAGCATGTGTAGAGATCCCCGCACGTGCACTCATTAAATCGAGGCTCAGAAGAATCACTCGATTGGCTTTGGAAAGGAGCAAAGTGCCTGCCAGGGGTCATTCAGGAGTAGGCCGGTGGAGAATATGCGCAACATACCTTGCACAATTTCGTTGAGAACGCTTCTTGTTGATCCCGTAGCGCGATGCAGAAGATCGCGAATTGTGAATTTGCGCTCAGGGCGCATTGTGCGAAATTTCACAATTCCGCGAGCGCATGATCGAGGCGGTAGGCCGGAATCATCGGCAAACCGTCAAAAAAGCAGCAGTTGGAGCGCATTTGCCAGCCTATCGAACGGATACGATATCGGGTATCGATCTTGCTGGGTTTCTCTTCATCAGAAGCGATACTTTCTGAGAGTTTGCAGTTCCGGTCACGAGAACGGATTCCAATCATGTATCACTGGTCAGCCCCTCCAATGGATCAGTTCAGGAAGAGGAGGACGCTTTCTATGGCGGGAGTGTGGATATTCGTCATGACAGTAGTGTTGATGGGTGGACTGGCAGGCGCCGCTGGAGCGGAGGAGTCGGCTCAAGTCGAACCCCTGCGGGTCGGAGCGGATCCGAGCTTGAAGGCGGCATTCCAAAAAATCATCCCCATGTTCGAGCAAGAATATGGCGCGACGGTTCATGTCATATACGGCCCGTCGGTGGCGCTGCGGCGACAAATTGAACAGGGCGCACCGATCGATGTGTTTCTTCCCGGAGCGGCTGAGGAAGTCGAAGCTCTGCACAAGAAAGGACTCACGTTCGGCAAACCTCGGATCTACGGGCAAACCCCCCTCGTTCTTGTCATGTCGGCGGCCTCCCCGGCGACCGCGATCTCCTTTTACGATGTGCTGCCGAATGGAGCAACCCGCATCGCCGTCGCCGACCCGAAGACCTCCGCATTGGGAAAGATCACGGCCCACGCGCTCGCCAAGCTTGACCAGACGTACACGAGCCGTCTCCACCTTCTCCATGCACCACATACCGGCGACATCTTAAATCTGGTTCATGCCGGGGCGGCAGACGTGGGCATCGTCTATCGCACGGACGCCCTCAACGGCGGCGAGTTACGTCTTATGGAGGTCGTTCCCGGTGACACCATGGTCAGGTTCGGTGCAGCGGTGGTCTGGACTTGTCAGAAGGCGTCTCTTCCTGTCGCGCAGAAATTTCTCGATTTCATTGTGAGCACGCGTATCCAGAAACTCCTCCTGCACTATGGATTTGAGCCCGTCGCATCGAACGGGCCAGGAACTGAGATTGAGAACAATTAACCAGCGGTTCGTAGAGGGAGTACCGGTCGGCACCGATGCTCTCAAAACCTTTTCCGGCATCTGGATATGATGCTCCGCTCCCGCCGCCTCAGGACGAACAGACGGTGATGAAGGTGCGTGACGGACCTGTGCCTCGCTCCGGACTTGCGGATCAGATTTTGGCTCTTCTGCATTGCCGCCGGAGACTCATGTTCTTGGACATCGCACGTAGGTTTTCCGACTGTACCTGGCAGATGCTTTTCGACGCCCTCATGCGGCTGCGGAAGCAGCAACGGATCGAACTGGTCGCGCATCAGTGGGACTATGAAGTGCTCCTTTTGCCCGGTGTCCCTGCCGACCCAAACCATTCTAGCTCACCCGAGATCGGCGGGCAGTGCGAGCACGAACAGAGGATGCCCGTATAACGGCATTGCTGTCTTCCTTCTGTTCTTGTCGCTTGTCGCACTCGGCTGCGCACGAACCTCTGCCCCGCTTGACCTGTCCTCCCTTGACCCCTCGCAAGACCAATGGAAAATCGCGAGCTATTACAGTCACGAAGCTGTTCTGTTCCGGCTCAAGGCCGATGAGTTGGCTGAACGGGTAGCGGTGTACGAACGGCTGTTCGGGCCGGACTCGGAATGGGTAGCCGGGACGAAGCGTTTAGTCGAGTTCTATCGGAACGCGGCGCAAGAACGGGAACGCCTAGCCGACCTGCATCTCGAACTGGCTGCCAACGGACGCCAATCCCGGCTCGCTGCGCCTGTCTCTCCCTGACGTTTTATGGAGGATGCTATGTACCACCCTACAACACATATCCTACCGGTGATTCTCATTGCAGCCCTCATGTCGTTGAGCGCCTGTGCAGGAACCAGCGTTCAGCCCGGCTACCGAGGGTTGATGTGGCGCCCGTTTTCCGAAGGGCTCTCGCCCGAGCCGTTGAAGGACGGCTTCTACTGGCGGGCGCCGTGGAACAGCATTTACCTGTACGATATCCGCTGGCAGAGCTTCACTGAACACATCGATGCGCTCAGCGCGGACGATCTCCAGGTTCTGATTAAGGCCGCCATCATCGTCCGGCCCATCCCGGAGGAAGTCTATTTTCTGGCTCACGAGGTCGGCACGGATTTCTATCCTCGCATCGTAAAGCCGGAGTTTCTGGCCGCGGTGCGCAGCGTAGTGTCCGGCTACAACATGGTGACGGTCCCGGAGCGGAGCACGGAAATCGCCAGCAAAGTGCTGGCGGTCGTGACAGAGAAGCTCAAGGGCAAGCACCTCGAGATCCAAAGCGTCGCCCTGGCGGACGTTGATTTCCCTCAACTCGTCCTGAACGCGATCGAGCAAAAGCAGGCCAAGGAGCAGGAGAAAGAACAAAAAGAGTTCGAGTTGACGATCGCGGCCAAGGACGCCGAAATCGCCCGCACCCGGGCGAGAGGCGAGGGCGATGCGATACGGATTCGCGCCGAAGGAGAAGCGGAAGGCTTGCGTATCCGGGCGATCGGCCAGGCGAAGGCGCAGGAGACCATCGCCAAGACCCTAACGCCGGATTATTTGCGGTTCAAGTTATACGACAGTCCGAACGCCAAACTGGTCCTATTGCCGGAACACCTGAACATGCCGGTTTTGATCAACCCGGATGGACTGCCGACAGGCCCCGTGGATCGAACCCAGGGAACCATGGCGGGGCGTTAACCCATGGTCCCAGTGATGAACGGGAGTTGGTTCAGAGGCATGTCGGCCTGGGTCATGATCACCGGGATCGTCGTGGTGTGCTTGGCCATCGCGATCCTCAACCTCCTGGACCGGCATGTCATCGAAGCCACAGCCGCCCAACATCTCCACGCCGAATTTCTCCGGGCCGCGTCGGCCGTCAGCCGGATCATCGGCAAAAAGGGCGACATTCGTGATACCGAGGCGATCGGCGAAGCGTTTCAGGACATTTTTGAGTTGCGCCCCGGCATTCGCCGGCTTTCCGTTTATGAAGTGACGCCGACGGCCGGCACCCTCGTCTTCAGCAGCGAACCCGCGGCCGAGCCTCGCGCTCTGACCGAGCAAGAACGGTCGGAGCTGGCAGCCGGGCGATCGATCGCACATTTGGATTCGTCGACCAAGGACCGGGCTTGGATCATCGCCGCGCCCATTGTGATGAACGGCCATGTGGTCGGCGCCCTCCGCGGTCGATTCTCCCTTTGGAAATATGACGGCTTAATTAAAGAGGAGGGTCGGTTGGCAAGGGACGTGGGTGTGGGAGCTGTGCTGATCACCTCTTTGGTCTTCCTTCTTTTAATCAGGGTGAAAGTGCATAGTCCCGTCCGCCAATTGCTTCTGGCCATGCGGCGAGCCGAAGCCGGGGATCTCACCGGTCATGCCCCGTTGATCGGCACCTCGGACATCCAAGAAATCGCAATCCAGTTCAACCGCCTGCTTGACCGCATCAGGGACGAGATCGCGGACAAGGAACGCCTGCTGAAGGACATTCAAGGCTTCAACAATACCCTGATGACGAAAATCGCGGAGACGCGGGAAGAACTCCAGCGGGCGAACCAGTTGTTAGTCGAGGCGCGCATCAAAACCGAACGGGCCCAAAAGTTGGCGGCCCTCGGCGAACTCTCCGCTGTCGTGGCACATGAACTCGGCAACCCGTTGAACGCGATTTCCGGATATCTTCAATTGCTCGCAAAGGAGCCGGACTCCCGTGCCCGGCAGCGTCATCTCGATTTGATCCGGTGCGAAATCATGCGCATGGTCGCCACTATTCAACACATCCTGGATTCCACCCGCGTGCAGGTGACGGCCGCTCCGGTCGATCTGAACCGCCTCGTCCAGGAGGTCATGACCTTGATCTATCCCGGCCTGCCCGGGCGGCGGATCGTGGTGAAGGCTGAATTGGACCCCGTTCTCCCCCCGGTCGCCGGAGACCAACGAGCGCTCCATGGCGTCATCTTCAATCTGGTCACCAATGCCGTGCAGGCCATGCCGCTGGGCGGTGAACTGCACATCCGCACACAGCGTGCGCTTCGGGGCTCGATCGAAGGGCATATCATCCTCGCCGGCGGCCCGGATCTGGCTGATGACGCGGTGCGGCTGTCCGTGGGCGACACCGGACAGGGTATCGCGCCCGAGCATGTCGCCCGTATCTTCGAGCCCTTCTTCACGACGCGCCAGAGCGAGGGCGGAACGGGACTCGGGCTGGCCATCTGCCAGCGGGTCGTCTCATCCCTCGGCGGAAGGCTGATCGTGCGGAGCATGGTCGGGCAGGGGACGACCGTCATCGTCGATCTCCCTGTTTCGAACACATCTGGTGTTCAGGAGAACTGAATGAGCGGTGATAGCTGGCTCCTCGTCGTGGACGATGACCGACGGAATCTCGAGATGCTGGGAGAAGCGCTCCGCGGCGCCGGCTTCCAAACCGATCTGGCCGACAGCGGACAACAGGCGATCGAACGCGGCGGCGTTCGCGAGTACGACTCGGTGATCAGCGACATTAAAATGGCGCCGGTGACGGGGATGGACGTGCTGAAGGCCTTCCGCCTGAGCTCGCCGGAGACTCCTGTCGTGCTGCTGACTGCGTTCGGATCAGTGGACACCGCCATCCAAGCCATGAAGCAAGGGGCGTTCGATTACATTACGAAGCCGGTGAACCTGGATGAGTTGGTGCTGGTCGCGCAGCGGGCAGTGAACCATTGTCGCCTGGTGCGGGAGCGCCGCCATCTCCGGAGCGTGCTTGACGAGCGACCCCGCGCGGCGTCCATCATCGGCCGGAGTCGAAAGATGGTGGAAGTGTTCAAACTCGTCGGCAAGGTGGCGCGGAGCAGGACGGCCGTGTTGATCCAGGGCGAGAGTGGCACCGGCAAGGAACTCATCGCCCGGGCCATCCACGATCACAGCGACCGAGCCGCACGTCCATTCGTCGCCGTCAACTGCAGCGCGATCCCGGACTCTCTGCTCGAGAGCGAACTGTTCGGCCACGTCAAGGGCTCGTTCACCGGCGCCCACGCCTTTCGGCGCGGCTTGTTGGAAGAAGCCAACGGCGGCACGTTCTTTCTGGACGAGGTCGGCGACCTTTCCCCGGCCGGCCAGGCGAAGTTGTTGCGGGCGTTGCAGGAAGGAGAGGTCAGACGGGTGGGCAGCAACGAGGCGATCTCCGTCGATTTACGCATCATCGCCGCGTCACGCCGCAATCTGCAGCAATTGGCGGCCGCGGGACAGTTCCGCGAGGACTTACTGTACCGCCTCAACACCGTGACGATTGTCCTGCCTCCGCTCCGGGAGAGACCGGAGGACATCCCCTTGCTCATAGAGTTTTTTCTCGCCCGTCACGGCCCAGGTGAGAGAACAGCCGGTTCTTCGCTCTCGAAGGACGCGCTGCAGGCGTTGGTCAAATATCCATGGCCCGGCAACGTGCGCGAGCTCGAGCATGTGATCGAGCGGGCGGTGGCCCTGGCGACCCACTCTGTCCTGTCGGTCGAAGACTTGCCGCCGGAGATTCTTCGCAAAGGCAACGGCGCCGCCGGACGCACCGGCGGCTTGCCTGGCACGCTGAACGCGCTGCGGCGCGACCATGTCCTGACCATGCTCGAATCCACCCGAGGCAACAAGGAACACGCGGCGCGCCTGCTGGGCATCAGCCGCCGCACGTTGTACCGACTGCTCGACCGCTACGGCTTGACCAAAAGCCAATCCAAGAGCGACGGCGAAACCTCCGACACGGCTTCGACCTGAGCCCCAGGTTTCGCTAGGCGTGTCGTCCTGACCGTACGTGCCATCCTGGCACACGAGAGAGCGCTGGCTTTCCGGGGGTCGTTTCATCACTCCCATGAATTCGTCGATGCTTGTGTAAGGAGATGGCTCGACACATGCGCTTCCCGGAGATGGCATCGGGCTTGCTGCGTCAGATGGATGACAAGCATCGCATGAACCAGAGTCGTAATCGCCGGACGGGAAGCCGTCATCGACAGGTCGTCGAACGGTCTGGAAAGGAGGCATTATGGCATGCAGACGGTGCGGGGGCTTGGTGGTCGTCGAGTGGTTCTACGATCTGCACGAAGAAGCGAGTCGTATGCACTGCCGCGGCTCGCGCTGCGTCAACTGCGGCTGCATCGACGACCCGATCATCCGTGCGAATCGCCTGCACCCCCCGCCGGCAGATCGCTCGGCCGTGCGTGGTCCAGTCGCTGGCCGACGAATCCTGTTCGTGTCATGACCCATCTGCCGGAAGCAGAATCTCATGAGCGGAAGGGAAGGCGGCGGTTGTGCCCCGCCGCGGCGACGCCTCTCGATCCTCCTGGAGAGGCGTCCTTCCGCGCATGAAATCCCGGACGTTTGCCGGCAATTGCTAACACCGCGACTGGAAGGGGGGGCATCTATGGATGGATACGGCAAGAGAGTGTTGGTGGTTGAGGACGACGCGGATTCAAGGCAAGTTCTCGCCCTGCTGCTCGCCCAGGCTGGCTATAGCGTCCACGAAGCCTGCGACGGCCTGGAAGCGATGAACGAGATGAAACGGCGGCGGTTCGACGTCGTCGTGACCGATTACCACATGCCGCGGTTGAACGGGTTCGAGCTCTTGATGCTGACCCGGGTGGTCTGGCCGGATCTGCCAGTGGTGATCGTCTCCGGAAGTCAGGGCGACATGGCCGATGTCGCAGCGCAGCACGGCGCCTTCGCCTGGATTCGCAAACCTTACGAAGGCGCAGTCCTTCTCGAAGTCGTCAACGAAGCGGCGCGGCGATCGACGAAGGACCGCACGCACGCCGCGTGATGGTGGCTCGCCGCATGAAGCGCGTCACGGTTGTGCACATCGGTATGCTGCTGGCCCTCGCCGCCTGTCAGACCACGGGACCAATGAGCGAGTCCATTCCGTTGGATGACCGGACGTTCATGGGACTGTGGCGGACCTATCTTCACTGCCGGATCACCGACGATGCGGATGCCAAGCTGAACGATGCACGGCGGCTTGACCTGGTTGTCCGCGCGGTCGTACGGCGGGAGGAAGTCGCCCCCTTGTTGCCGGAAGCCCTACAAGCGCTGATCGAGGAGTTGCCGTCGCGCGCGGCGGTCGATCCCGGAGCCATGGCCGCAGCGTGTGCGCTCCATGCAGGAGAAGCGGCTCAAACGGCCGGCCGATACGAGGAGGCCGTCGAGTTGTTCCGTTTCATCGGCACGGCCTATGCCGAACCGAAGTACGCGTACTATGCCGCCCGAGCCCAACAAAACCTTGCTCGGATTGCACAAGATCCGTCTTTCGCAGGAGACGGCGCACAAAAGATCGCTCAACATACTCTGCGACAAGCTCAAACGTTTCATGATCTTCCGGCGCTCACAACCCGCGCAGATTAACGGCACCCACGCCGGTCTCCGACCTCCCGCCGTGCGCATCGCCCGGTACCTGCTCATTGTTTTGGCGATCCCGACGTTCTCCTCCTGCGTCTCTCTCCAAGTCGAGCCCTTAACCGAGCAGCGGTTCCCGCCGCGCGAGCATTTCACGCAGGTTGAGGTCCTGACGGCCGAGCCAGCACGGCCGTACGTCAAGCTGGCCCGCATCACCGCGACGTCCGAGAACGCCAGCGAAGAAACACTGCGGAACCGGATTCTGGCCCGCGCGAGACAACTTGGCGCCGACGCCGTGGTACTCGGCAAGACCGATGTGCTCGAATCAATGGGGCCGAGTCCTGCCTATCAATCGACCGTGAACTCGGCAGTCGTGAACACCAACGGGTTTACCTGGGGTCCATGGGGGTGGTGGACTCCGTTCTACTTGGACTCTTGGAGCTTTATGCAAGGCGGCGCTGACCAGACACAGTTCACGGTGTATCTTTCCGGCGTCGCCATCCGGTATGACGACGCCGCGGCAGGAGAGCGGATGCCATGAGCGCACCCGACCAGGCCGTCGACGAGGTCCTCGTTCCATCCGTGATCGCCGTGCTGTGCGGTCTCGTTGTGCTGGCCGCAGTCATCATTTGGCCAGACGAGCGTCACGATGCCGAAGAAGACCTTGCCACTGAGGTCTCCGAGCGGCTCCTCCCCGCGATCGTGTCCCTTTCCTCGGCCGACCCCACCCACTCCCTCGCGCCGCCATCTTCTTCACCGACAAACGGGTTGGGGCTCATCGTCGATCGCGATGGGATGATCTTGACCGCTGCTCGCGTCGCCGACGGTCGGAGTTCAATGACGGCCACCCTGTTCACCGGACAGCGTGTCACGGCGACGGTCATCGCACGAGATCCGGACACGGACATCGCGGTGCTGAGGCTGCTGGCCGTCCGGCACATCGCCCCACCCCCCGAACTCGGGGATTCTGATCGTCTTTGCGTGGGACAGCGGACCTTGGCTGTCGGGGGAGTCGGCGACTTGGGGTTCACGGTGACCAGCGGCTTCATCGTCGGACTGGGCCGTGAGTCCGGCGATCATCCAGGCCTAATACGGATAACCGCGGCGCTCCCGCCGGCAAGCAGCGGCGGACCGCTGATCGATGAGGCCGGTCGGGTGATCGGCATCATGAGGGTGCCAACGGATACGGAGAGATCGAGCGACGCCACTCCCATCAATGCGGCCAAACGGATAATGGCGGGACTGAGGGGTCTGCCGTGCCCACAGCGCTTAGCCGGCTTTGACAATCGATGCCGGCATGCACGCACGTAGGATGGAAATGCGTCAGCCGATTCACCCGCATGACGCGGCGACCCGACTGGCCATCATTGCGATCGATTCGGCAGTCCATATCTCATCTGCCCACTCCACAGCCTCGGAGACGTCGACATGAACGGTCCCTACCAGTTCGATCTTCTCTGCATCGGAAGCGGGCCCGCCGGCCAACGGGCCGCCGTGCAGGCCGCGAAGCTCGGCAAACGGACCGCAGTCATGGAGCGGCGCCGAATCGATCGGTGGAGTCTGCGTGAAAACCGGGACGATTCCGAGCAAGACGCTCCGAGAGGCGGCGCTGTCCTTCCTTCAAGCCGCCTGGCATTTCAAGCGGCTTCCGCGGAACATGGTGGTGGTCGGCGGCATCATCGGGATCGAATATGCCTCCATATTCGCGGCACTGAGGATCAATGTCACGCTCGTGGACCAACGGACCAGGCTGTTGGAATTCCTGGACTCCGAGATTGTGGAAGAGCTGATGCACCAATTGCGAAATCGCAACGTGACCTTTCGCCTCGGTGAGGCGGTCGAGCGGTTGGAGCACACGGACGGCAGCCCCCGGCGAGCCATCCTTACTCTGGAATCGGGCGATCGCATTGTCTCGAAGTCGGTGCTGTACTCCGTTGGGCGAATCGGCGCGACGGACCGCCTGAACCTGGCCGCCGCCGGCTTGATCGCGGACAAGCGGGGGCGGGTGAAGGTGGACGGCCGGTTTCGGACCGAAGTGCCGCACATTTTTGCGGCCGGCGACGTGATCGGATATCCCAGTCTGGCGTCGACTTCCGCTTCTCGGGGAGACAAGTCGCCACGCGGGTTCGACCCTCGCGTATTGTGAGGTGAGAGCCGAACTCGGCCCGGGCCGTTCGCCGCGCATGCCGGGGCGACTAGCGGGCGCTGTTTTATCTCGCTTCTCGCGGCTTCGGCTGGAGTGAGTCGACTAGAAACTGTGACGGGTTCCGCGTCACAAATAGCCGTCCGATGTTGGATGGCTGATGGCGAAGGGCCACCGCAATCGATGGTCCAGCTCTCTGAGCTACGCGAAAGCGAACACATGGGAGGTGTTGAATGGGTGCGATGACAGCACGAGCGGTTTTGATCATCGGAGGATTAGCCGGATTCACTGGAGGGGCGTTGGCCACCTGGCTGCTGTTCAACGATCAGGCAGTCGCTCAAGACACGGCTAAAGTGAATCCGCCGGTCGTCAGCGCACAAGAATTTCGTCTGGTTGATGAACAGGGGACCATGCGCGCCGTACTCGGGATTTCGGCCGATGGCGAGCCCTACCTCGCCATGCTGCATCGCAACAGCACCCAGATCATCTGGTTGGGCCTTGCCGAAGAATCGGGACTCGCAATTCGCGACATAGACGGGAAAACGCGCCTAATCCTGAGCTTGGACACGGCCGGGGAGCCATCGCTGATCCTACGGGACCGCCGGCACCGGACACGATCGATCACGCCATGATCGCCGCGGGCCTTCGCCGAAGCCGCAGGGGCTGTCGGTGGCTCTGGTCGTACGTGGAATGGAGGGCTTGTTGTGAGACAAGGCGGAAAACCATTGAACAGGTAGTCGGTGTGAGAATAGGGCGGACGGACGATATGAACGCAATGCGTAGGTCAATACAAGCAATGGGAGCGCGCCTCCTATCGGTGATTGCGGTGATTGCAATGATTTTCATGGGGTGCCTCGGGATCACCAACGCCAAGACGAAGTCCGCGGAGTTCGCAGATTCGGCGCTGGGTATGCTCAACAAGGGTCTTGCCTCTCTCACGGTCAATATCGAGCACGCCGGGAAGCGCATCGAGGAACTGAATCAGTTTCCCGATGCGCAGGATTCGTTGCTTTAGAAACTCCGGGCGATGGATCTGTTAGGGCTCGAGCTGCATCAGCAGCAATGGATCCTGCAACGGAACCAGCTCCAGTTTGAGAAAGCACAGATCCTCGCCGTCCGACAGAACTCGGTCGAGACGACCCGATTGCTCGAGGAGTGGACTGCTCATGAACGGCAATACGAGCACGATCTGGAGGCGTTGCAGTAGAAGCGGCTGGATCTGGAACGCCAACGCCTTAAAGCGGAGGCGCAACTGATCGAGGCATTGCTCCGATGAGCCGATGCCCGGAAGACTCGCTGTGGCGAAGGCAGGATGGGGCAAACCACATGTCCGGGCATTAGCAGGATTGACGATGTGGCAACCTGCTGCCTGCGTCGGCGTGGACGCGCGGCGCTTAACGCATGCATCCTATCCGCCAAAGCCGTGTAGTGAGGGAGGCGAGGTGTTGGAGCAATACCCTGCACATCCCTACGTTCGAATCGCACAACTTCGGGCCATGAACTTTGGACGGCTACGCGGACAGCACGGTCGTGCCGTACGATCTCCAAATTACCGCGTTGCTAGGCACGGCGATTCGACATACAGGCTCCGACGCAACTCCGTGCAGGCAAGAGTCGATCTGCAAGGAGCGTGACCATGCCGGCGACGTATGACTTCGATCTTGTCTGCATCGGCAGCGGACCGGCCGGCCAGCGTGCCGCCATCCAGGCAGCGAAATTAGGCCGGCGCATCGCCGTCGTGGAGAAACGCCAAAGACCCGGTGGCAATTGTCTGGAACCGGGCACGATTCCCAGCAAGACCTTCCGCGAGGCGGTACTTTCATTTTCTCGGCAGCGCGATTGCGCCGGCACTTATTGGGCGGCGCACGGTGTCAGCCACGGCGGAAGCCGGCCAACCGCCGTGCAGTTGCTTGAACGGGTTATTGGGGTCGTCAAGCGTGAAGCTCAGATCGTCGAAGATCAGCTCTGGCGGAACGATATTAAGCTGATCGCGGGGCACGCCTCGTTTAAGGATCCCCATACCCTTGAGATTGAATCCGAAGAAGGAACCCGCACAGTCACTGCGGCATATATCCTGATTGCCGTGGGAACCGTACCGACGCCCCCGCCGGGGGTATCCGTAGATCGCGACGTGGTGATCACGAGCGACGAGATCATGCATCTCCGGTACTTGCCGCGGCGCTTGGCGGTTGTCGGGGGCGGCATCATCGGTTTGGAATATGCCTCCATGTTCGCCGTCCTTGAAATCGATGTGATCGTCATCGATAAGCGGGAGCGGTTGCTCGATTTCCTCGACTACGAGATTGTCGACGAACTGATCCATCAGATGAGGAACCGCGAAGTTACGTTCCGCCTCGGAGAAGCGGTCGAGCACCTCGAGATCTCCACCGGACCGCCTCGTCAGGTCATCATGCATCTGGAATCGGGCAAACGGATCATATCCGATATGGTGCTGTTTTCAGCGGGAAGGATCGGCGCAACGGACCGGCTCAATTTGGCGGCCGCCGGACTTGCCGCCGACAAACGGGGACGATTAAAGGTCGACGCGCAGTTCCGAACAGCGGTGCCTCACATTTTCGCGGCTGGAGACGTGATCGGCTATCCCAGTCTAGCGGCGACCTCCGCCGAGCAAGGGCGGCTCGCAGCCTGTTATGCTTTTGGCGCCGACGTCGGACCAAGAGTCGAACATTTTCCGATCGGTATTTATACCATCCCAGAAATTTCCATGGTTGGAGCCCCTGAGCACGAACTAACCGAAAGGAAAATACCCTACGAGACCGGTGTGGCTCGATACAAGGAAATCGCGCGCGGCCAGATTTTAGGCGATGACAGCGGATTATTGAAGATGCTTGTCCACCGAGACGATCACAGTCTCTTAGGGGTCCATGCCATCGGCACGGGGGCGACCGAACTGATCCACATCGGGCAGGCGGTACTCGCGCTCGGCGGCGGGCTCGAATACTTTCTCACGACTGTGTTCAATTACCCGACCTTAGCCGAGTGTTACAAGGTGGCCGCGCTGAACGCATTCAACAAACTCGCTCAGTAGGGGGCAAGGCGATGAACCGTCCGAGACGCTCGTGTTCACCGCCAGGAAAGCGGTTCGATGTTTCTGAGACTCATAGCAAAGATGGTGAGCTTTTCGCTATTCCTTGCAAGCCTGTTCTTCTGTTACGCGGAAGATGTCACCAGAGGTGTGATCCGAGATGATTAGGAAAATCTGGGAGGCATTCCGTGGTTGTACTTGACCGTTTGTCTGATCTTCGGCGTTTGAGCCAGCTTCATCGTCCTAGCGCAATTCCAGGCGCCTAGAGCTACGATGACAGTCCGGCAGATATGAAGCTCCGCAGGACGTAAGCAGAAAAGGATAGAACTTCTATGACAAGCCTGCCTGATCTTCCAGATAAGGCTCCCTCTGTCAGGAAATCGGACCCGAAGCAGTCCCGGCGGGGTTTCATGGAATGGGCCATCGCAGTGATCGCCGGAGTCATCGGATTCGGCTTGGGAGTGCCATTGGCCGGTTATGTGAGTTCACCAGCCCTCAAGCGTCGGGAGCCCTCGTGGGTCGAGGTTGGTCCAACGGACGGTTTGCAGGCGGGACAGCCGGAAGAGTTGGAATATACCCGTACGGTTCAGGATGGCTGGCGAACAACCGCCTCCAAAAAGGCGATTTGGGCGATCAAACAACCGTCCGGAGCGATCACGGTGTTCTCGCCTATCTGTCCTCACCTGGGTTGCGGGTTCCGGTGGGATGGGGGAGACAAGAAGTTCAAGTGTCCTTGCCACGGAAGTATCTACGACGTGACTGGAAAAGTGTTGGCTGGGCCGGCGCCCAGGCCGCTGGACGTGTTGCCGTCCAAGGTCGAACAAGGCAAGCTCTTCGTCGTCTACAAGGAGTTCAAGTCCGGGCTCGCTCAGCAGGTGGAACTCTAAAGCGACCTCGTAAGGCCCCCTCACGAAGAATCCGAGGCGACGCGCGGGATGATGTGCCGTGCGCATCGGCAAGGGAAGTCCTCCAAGGAGTGTCCGATGAATCGAGGCGTCCTCCTCGCTGCCGCCGTGCTGATCGCGGTAACTCTGTCCTGTACGCACTTGAACGCCCAATATCTCGACGAGGCTCGCCATCGGGCGACGCAGGAGGAAGTCGCGCAGCGACTTGGGCGGCCCCAAGAGATCAGGACCTGGGCTGGCGGAGAAACCGTCTGGCTGTATCGGGTGACCGGCGGTACAACCCCGCCGCCGATTGGCAGCGGGGAGCCGTACTGCGAAGAATATCGGCTGACTTTTGATGCGGACAAGATTCTGCGCAACTGGGAGCGATATCGCTGTTGAGCGCGGCCTCTTCATGAATAAGTGACCAGCAAAGGAGGGAAAGACGGCATGGCGTCGCGTCTCTACGGATGGCTTGATGCCCGGCTCAAGCTGACACCTCTGAAACACACGCTGCTGAATGAACCCATCCCCGGCGGCGCGAGCTGGATCTATGTCTTCGGCTCTGCCACGCTCTTCTTATTCGGCCTGCAAGCTCTCACCGGCATGTTTTTAGCCATCTATTACGTGCCCTCGCCGGACGCCGCCTATGATACCGTGCAATTCATCGAAAACCAGGTGAGCTTCGGATGGTTTGTACGGGGCCTGCATCACTGGGGCGCCTCGGCGGTGATGGTGGCGATCGGCCTCCACTTGCTCCAGGTCTATCTGTACGGCGCGTACAAGCCGCCGAGGGAACCCATGTGGATCGTGGGAGTGCTTCTGTTGCTCCTCATGATGGCGTTCGGCTTCACCGGATATTTGCTTCCATGGGATCAGAATGCCTACTGGGCTACACAGGTCGGGACCAACATGGTGGCGTCGGTGCCATTGATCGGCGATTTTCTGGTCCGGCTTCTGCGCGGCGGGGAGAGTCTCGGCGCCTTGACGCTGTCACGCTTTTTCGCTCTGCATGTGCTGTTTCTGCCGGCGCTGATGGTGTGCGGAATTCTGCTCCATCTTTTCATTCTGCGACGTGTAGGGCCGGCCGGGCCCTGGAACCTAGAGCGTGCCCGTCACAGCAGCGAACCGTTCTACCCGCAGCAAGTATACATGGATGCGGTCGTAATGCTGGGGTGTTTTCTGGCGGTCGTGGCCCTGGCGGCGGCCGTGCCGTTCCCGCTGACCGATCGGGCTGATCCATCTGATCATACGTTCACGCCTGTGCCGGAATGGTATTTTCTCTTTTTCTACCAGTTCCTCAAATATATGTCCGGTCCGCTGGAACCGCTGGCCACGTGGATTTTGCCGGGTCTGTTCATCCTGGGCTTGTTCCTGCTGCCGCTTGTGGACCGTAACCCGGAACGCCGACCATCGGCTCGACCGGTCGCTGTTTTGGTAGGAGCCGTGTTTCTCGCAGTCGTGTTCACGCTGCTCGGCATTTCGCTGAAAAACCTGTACGCAGTCCCCAGAGAGGATCCCTCTGTAGCACGGGGACGAGCCCTCTATAACCAGCACCACTGCGCGGCCTGTCATAAAATTCACGGCGAAGGCGGCAAGGTGGGGCCAGATCTCTCCTATGTAGGCGATGACCGCCCCGATCGTGACTGGCACATCCGCCATTTCAGGGATCCGCAGTCTGTCTCGCCGGGGTCGATCATGCCGAAGTTCACGCTCTCGGACAGGGACTTGACGGATTTGAGCAGTTACATGCTGAGTCTCAAAAGTCAGATAAGGAAAGAAGACGGCAAGTAGCCGCTCGTGGATTTGACGGTGGGAATCCGGCTCCTTGGACGCGCATCAGCAAGCCACGCAGCGGAATTCTGTGAGAACAGGCAGATGCCGAGGGAGAGGAGGCCGACTCATGCGCGCTACCGGATTAAGTCCCGTGATCGCAGTCTGGTTGCTTGCCGTAGCCTGTACAGAGCAAGGGAATCCAAGTAGAAACGGAAGCGGTTCATCGGCGAAGACGGAACAGACCGCGTCGCCGAAAGCAACTCCGAAGCAGGCACCCAGCATCGTCCATAATCCGACGGATCTCCCTCCGCCGATCGGCCACCGCTCTCCGAAACACGTTCGCGTGGACTTGGAGGCGGTAGAGGTGGAAGGCCAACTGGCTGACGGCACAACCTACACCTACCTTACATTTAACGGACAGGTGCCAGGCCCTTTCGTTCGGGTGCGGATCGACGACACGGTGGAGTTGCATCTGAAAAACCGTTCGACCAGCCAACTGACTCATTCGATAGACTTACATGCGGTCACGGGTCCTGGCGGCGGGGCGGTGCTGACCCAAGCCCCTCCCGGCGAAGAAAAGGTCTTCACCTTCAAGGCGATCAAACCCGGCCTGTTCGTCTACCACTGCGCGACCGCGATGATCGCGGAACATATCGCCGGCGGCATGTACGGCTTGATCCTGGTCGAGCCGAAAGAAGGGCTGCCGCGTGTGGATCGCGAGTTTTACGTGATGCAGGGGGAGGTCTATACCCATCAACCGTTCGGGGAATATGGGCTGCAACGGCTGGATCGGAACAAGCTGTTGGCGGAGGGACCCGAATATGTCGTGTTGAACGGCTCGGTCGGTGCGCTGACCAAAGAGTACCCCTTGCAAGCGAAAGTCGGCGAGACGCTTCGCATCTTCTTCGGGGTGGGAGGGCCCAATCTGATTTCGTCGTTTCATGTCATCGGCGAGCATTTCGACCGGGTCTATGATCAGGCCTCTCTGACCAGCCCGCCCGTGACCAACGTACAGACCACCTCGGTAGCTCCGGGCGGCGCGACCGTCGTGGAGCTCAAAGTAGAAGTGCCAGGCCGGTTTCTGCTCGTCGATCACGCACTGTCACGGTTGGAACGGGGTCTGCTCGGCTTCCTCCAGGTTGAAGGAACACAGCAACCGGAACTGTTCCATGAAGGCGAGGCCGGCACATCTTCGGTCCCGACACTCTCCAGAGACCGACAACACAATAAAGGGACGACAATCCCGCGAGAGCATGTTTGAAACCCAGTCACAATGAGATTCTAGGAATAGCTCCCCGTTACGTTGTTGACAGGCGAGGGACGAAGGCCAGACTGTCAGGGAGCACCATCCACCCCAGAGATACAAAGCGGCAAATGATCATAGACGTCAGAGGAGAAAATAGGAGCGGACAAATCAGAGGTCTTCGTCTTCACTGTTGACAGAGGTTTGCGAATTACCGCTACGCCGTGAGTATGCAGCCTGTACGTGAGTTGGTCCTGGAGCGTCCACTTGAAGGTCATGAGATCGTCTATGACCTCATTCCCGGCCCGCACCAGGTCGTCATAACGGAACCCGAAGGGCTTCCCGCGCTAGCAGCGAAGCCGGTCGAATTGATGATCGCCTATCGGGCGGCGCTCGCAGACCCTCCACTGGTTCAGCTGCTAGCGGAACCGCAACGACGACATCAGCCCCATGACCAGCCTGGCTCAGCTACGATCGAGGAGCGTCTTCGAACGCTGAAACGGCTGAAGGAGGAAGGCCTCCTGACCGAAGATGAGTACCGTATCAAAAGATGGCAGATGCTAGAACAGTTTTGGGGGTCGGTGCCGTACCCCTAGGAAGAAAGCTTCTTCGGGATCGATGCCGTGCAGGCCAATCCGCTACAACCGTGATCCTTGTCCATGTGTCTTCGACATCGAGGACGAATAGGCTTCGGAATCCTGACAGCAGCGTTGCTCGCCTTCGGCATCGAGGCCCACGGGCTACGGTCGTCGTTCATCGAGAGTGCGGACCGAGCCCGGCCACACTCCCAGGCATTTGGGACATGAGACCGCGTCCGCTCCCTGATGGACGAAGCCGTGCCCGGCCAGCGCGGGCATCTCTTGACCGGAGAAGAAGAATTCCACGGAAGATTCGATTCTACGGTGACTCGTGTGCCGGAAAACCACCTGCACGACTTGAGGATCTGACGACGAACAACCGTGTGCAGCAATACGGTGCTCCCCTGACGGAGTAGACAGGGCCCGAGAGTGAGCGGTCGGGATGCACCACCCGCTACGAAAAGGGTGTCCAGAAGAAAGAACGCAAGTGGACGGCACAGGTGAAACCGACCATCGTGCTGGAAAAGGATTGAAGGCAACGAAGCCGGTGGCCGAGATCTGCCGGGAGCACCAGAGCACTCACCCCCATACGATCAGTGGCGCGAACGATTCGATGAAAACGGGAAGCGGTGACCAATGGGCTCCTGGCCCGTGAGGAGGCGCTCAAACCCGATATCGAGCCAATGTACCGGCTCATGGGCGTGCAAGCTGTGGCCATTGAGCTGCTCAACAAACCGACGAGTGGGTCAGGTGACAGTAACCTTGGCGGACACCTTGCGCAGGACGGGCTGGTTGGAAGCCGCGGCGCGTGCCGGTTGGTGGGCCTGAGGCACAGCGGTTTACGATACGGCCAGGCCTTCGCGGCATCGCCCGCTCATCAAGGCCGATCCGTTGTGAGGCTATCGGCGGGTTCGAATCTGTCTGCGGTTTCTACCGATGGCCATGACGATCAACAAGAAAATCGCCAAAATCGCAACGAGCATGAACGCGTGATGAAACGATTCTGAGGCGGAGGTCCATTCTTCGCCGAGGATGAAGCCCGCTGCCAAGAAGCTGGTCGACCAGATGAGGGCTCCCGTGTAAGAGAACAGCGCAAAGACGGCGAGGGGGAGGTTCGACGATCCTGCCACTAGTGCGGCGAGGTGCCGAACGCCGGGGAGAAAATATCCGACCAGGAGCAGGTACTTGCCCCAGCGCAGGTACCAGCGCCGGGTTGTCTCCATTTTGGAGGGGTCAAGACGAAGCAGAGTCCCTTGTCTGTGGACAAGAATCCCACGGAGACCACGCCCGATCCCGTAACTGATGCTGATGCCGCAGGCGCTGCCGAGAAACGCGGTCAAGACGGTGGGCAGAGGGGCGAGCGAGCCTTTGTAAATCAAGTACCCGGCGAACAGGAGGAGGGTCTCGTCAGGGACGGGGAGTCCCACGATGCCGAGCATCAACAGCAAAAACAGCGCGTGGTAGCGATGCTGAGCAATCCAGCCGAAGATGTGATCCATAGACTGATGCCATTCGCTACAGCGAGTTCAACCGGCCAGGCGCACTATGCCACATATAAGAAGCAACCTGACCAGCCGCGGAATCATCGAGGGCTCGATTGAAGGCTCCCCGCCGGAAAAATAGCAATCCCCTTCGCGTGTTGCTACCAAGCGGACAGTCTGAGAAGAGCGGTACGCTGCATGCAGGTGCAGAACACATCGATGCATCCTACAACGGAGCGACCGCAATTGGGAAGGTGAGTATTGCGGACTTCAAAGAGGGGAAGTGATGCCCATAAGGCAGGTTCTGCGTTATGTCGTTCTTGGTGTCGGAGCAGGTCTGCCGAGCAGGCTCATCGGTATTGGGGCGGCGTCATCGTCGTTCACGCGTTTGTCTTCCTGTTTGAGTGCTCGCAGCACCAAGCGCAAGGGACGACGCCGGTCTTGCTCGTCCCGCCCATCGACCTTCCTGCCGCCTGGGCCTATTATCCGGGAGGCTCTGTCATCTTTGCTGACGGCCATGTTGATTTGTGCGGGATGCTTCGTAGGAGGCTTGTGCTGAGCCAACTTGGCGCCCGGCTTTTCCACCGTCCTGTTGGAAAAAGTGTTTGGCATGGCGATGCGCACGATGTCACTGAAAGTGCTGGTTGCCTACTGACACGGAAATCCCTGTACAGGACGAGCGTTGTGTATGGAGTCTCCATTGCGTGAACCCTCCGGAGTCGAAATAGGAACGATTGCCGAAGTCCAGGGGCCGGTCGTCGATATCGCCTGTCACCCGCTCCCGCCGCTGCATCAAGCGCTCTATTCGGCGCTCGATGGCGAGTGCTATCTGTTTGAGGTGCACCAGCACCTGGACGAACGCCACGTCCGCGCGATCACCCTTCATACCACGGCCGGACTTCAACGCGGCATGCCGGTGTTCGACACAGGGGCGCCACTGCATGTGCCGGTGTCTCAGGCATGCCTCGGCCGCCTGCTGAATGTGTTCGGCGAACCGCTGGACGGCGGACCGATGCTGCCGAGTCAGGAGTTCCGCAATATCCTCGGCCGCGCTGTGCCGCTGAGTGACACGTCGGGCGCTAGCGGCATTTTGGAAACGGGAATCAAGGTCATCGACTTGCTCTGCCCGTTTATCAAAGGCGGCAAAACCGGATTATTCGGCGGAGCCGGCGTCGGGAAGACCGTGCTGATCACCGAATTCATGCACGCGATCGTCACTTTGCATCGCGGAGTGTCGGTGTTCGCCGGGGTTGGTGAGCGGATTCGGGAAGGTCATGAGTTGTGGCATGACATGCAGCGGGCCGGCGTGATGCCGCAGACGGTGATGGTGTTCGGGCAGATGGATGAATCGCCCGGTGTCCGATTTCGGGTGGCTCAGACCGCCTTGACCTATGCCGAATATCTTCGGGACACGCTCGGCAAGGAAGTCCTGTTTTTGATGGACAATGCATTCCGCTTCGTCCAGGCCGGCAGCGAAATTTCCGGCCTCTTGGGCCGAATGCCGGCCACCGTCGGCTATCAACCGACCCTCGCGACCGAGGTCGCCGAGTTGCAGGACCGCATCATCTCCACCACGCGGGGCGCCATCACGTCGGTCCAGGCCGTCTATGTTCCGGCCGACGACATGACCGATCCGGCGGTAACCAGCATCATGAGCCACTTGGATACCATGGTGGTGCTCTCGCGATCACAGGCGGGTCAAGGGATCTATCCGGCGGTCGATCCCCTCCTGTCAACCAGCAAATGGATGGACCGGTATTTTCTGGGAGATCGCCACTACGCGGTCGCGCAGGGCGTGCGCGAGCACCTTGCCCGGTACCGCGAACTCGAGGACATTATCAGCATGCTCGGGCTTGAGGAGTTGTCGGAGCACGACCGGCGGATCGTGGTGCGGGCCCGCAAAGTCCAACGCTACTTGACGCAACCCTTTCACGTAACCGCAGCCTTCACGGGCATGGGCGGCACCTCCGTTCCATTGGACACCACCTTGGCCGATTGCGAGGCCTTTCTCACCGGCGCCTTCGACGACGTGCCCGAAGACCGCTGTTACATGCGGGGAGCGATGCAATGGGGTGAGCGATGAGCCGGTTCACGCTTCATGTGCAAGCCGCCACGCAGTACGAACGGATCGACGACGTCGTGAGTTTCGTCGGAACAGATGGCTCCGGCTCGTTTGGTCTTCTGGCAGGACACGAGCGCATGATCACCACCCTGCGGTTCGGCCTGGCGCAATTTCGCTCGGCCGACGGCGGCCGGCAGTACCTGGCTCTTCCGGGCGGGGTGCTCTATTTCGTGAACAACGAGCTGTTCATCAACACCAGACAGTATCTCCGCGATAGCGACTACCGTCGGATCGCCGACGCCTTGGAGGCGCAATTGGTCAATGAAGAGGCGAACCTGCAGACCATGAAGAATAGCTTGCGGCGTCTGGAGGAGGAGATGTTCAAACGTCTGTGGAAGATGGCGCGTCGCGGAAAGAGATGACGAGCGAGAATCGCAGAGAACTCAAACGCACCGTCGAGGAGCAGGCGGCGAGAATCAAGCGCGCCGAGCGAGAACGTCGCACACTGCTGGCGCAAACGGCCTACCTCGGCACGCTCGGCCTGCTCTTGGTCTTGCCAGCCATCGCAGGCGCTTATCTCGGACGCTGGTTGGATTCCCTTGCGGCCGGGTATTCGATCCGCTGGACCATCAGTCTGATTTTGATCGGACTCGCCATCGGAGCGACGAATGTTTACCTTTTTGTGAGGCGCTGATTCATGGAGAGCGAGATGGCCTCAGGGGAGGTGGTCTTCCACGTCGGACCAGTAGGGATCACGGAGCCGATTCTCACGACGTGGGGCATCATGCTGCTGCTCACCGTGTTGTCCTGGCTGGCCTCCCGCCGGCTCGCTCCTCACCCCGCTCCGTGGCAAGCGGCGCTGGAGGGACTCTTCGGAGCCGCAGAGGATGCGATTCGGTCGGTCCTCCCCGGGCATGCTGACCGGGTCTTTCCTTTCATCGCCAGCCTATGGATTTTTATCGTTGTGGCCAACTTGATCGGGCTGATCCCAGGCCTCCACGCGCCCACGGCCGATTTGTCCGTCACCTCGGCGCTGGCGATCCTGGTCTTTGTCTCCGTGCACTGGTTCGGCGTACAGGCCGAGGGATGGAAGACATATCTCCGCCATTACCTGACCCCGATGCCTGCGATGCTGCCGTTTCATCTTATGGGAGAGATCACCAGAACGGTCACTCTCGCCGTCCGCCTGTTCGGCAACATGATGAGTCTGGAGATGGCGGCACTGCTGGTCCTTCTGGTAGCCGGATTTCTGGCCCCAGTGCCGTTGCTGGTGCTGCACATCGTCGAGGCGCTGATCCAGGCTTACATCTTCGGCATGCTGGCTCTGATCTATATCGCCGGAGCGATTCAGACGCAACAACTGCGACAACACCCGGACGAAGGATGATGCCTATGCGCGACATGACGTGGTTTACCCTCGCATCCACGGTATCGGCGGTGCTGGCGATCGCGGTCGGCACCGCTGGTCCCGCCCTGGCCATGGGTCGAGCGATCAGTCAGGCGTTGGACGCTCTGGCGCGCCAGCCCGAGTCGGAAAAAACGATTACGCGAACGTTGTTCATCGGACTCGCCATGATCGAGTCACTGGCTATTTATTGTTTGGTGATCGTGTTAATCGTGCTCTTCAGAAATCCGCTGCTCGAATATCTGCTGAAATGACCGCACGTCCGCGCCGTGCGTCGTGGCGGGCGCGGCCAGCCCAGGCATAGGAGCGGCATGCAACTTGACTGGACAACCTTCGCTCTCGAAGTTTTGAACTTTCTCGTCCTGGTCTGGCTCCTGAAGCGGTTCCTCTACAAGCCGGTCCTGAACGCCATCACGCAACGACAGTCGCGTATCGACGCCGTTCTCGCCGAATCCGAGCAGAAGCGGACCGAAGCCCAAGCGTTGCGCGAACAGTATGAGCGACGCCTGGCGGACTGGGAGCAGGAAAAGGAGCAGATGCGCGCCGCCATGGTGCAGGAAGTCAACCGAGAGCGAACCCTGTTGCTGGCGGAACTCCAGGCATCGCTTCAAGCGGAACGCGACAAGGCGCGGGCATTGGAGGCCCGCCGCGTCGCGGAACTCACACGTCAGGCCGAGGAAGCGGCCGTCGCTCAGGCCTCGCAATTCGCCGCCGCACTGCTCGGTCGCGTGGCCGGACCCGAACTCGAAGCCAAACTGATCGATGTCGTCCTGAAGGATCTGCAAGACCTGCCAGAGGGGCAACGGAAGGCGCTGCGGTCGGCCGGCGTAACGTCGCTGGGACCGGCCACCATCGTGACGGCGTATCCTATGAGCCCGACACAGCGCCAGACCCTGACGCACATTCTCGAACAGGCGGCGGGCAGACCCATCACCTGTACCTGGAGCGAAGATCGAGAGCTGATCGCGGGTCTGCGCGTCACGATCGGGCCGTGGATCCTCCGTGCCAACCTCCAAGACGAATTGAAATTCTTTGCCGAGGCGTCTCATGGCTGAAGCGTCGCCGCGCTCTCCCGTGTCGTTGCTTGCCTCCCGGGCCGAATGGCTGCGGCGCTACCGGTTCACGCTGCGGCTGTCCGAGCAGGGGACCGTGGTCTCGGTAGGGGACGGGATCGTATGGATCGAAGGGCTCCCTTCCGCGGCAATGGAAGCCGTGGTCCGGCTGGAAGACGGCAGTCATGCTTTGGTCTTTCACCTGGCGAAGCGGATGATCGGTGGCGTATTGCTTCACCAAACGGACCGCTTGACCGCAGGAACGGCGGCGTTTCTCTCGCACCAGCGGCTCAGTCTGCCTGTCGGGGAGGACCTGATCGGTCGCGTCATCGATCCATTGGGCAACCCGCTTGATGGACTCCCGCCGCTGGCCGCAGCCGGGAGGCGAGCCCTCTTCGCTCCCGCTCCGCCGATCGTGATGCGGGACTTCGTGCAACGTCCGCTTTACACGGGTCACAAGATCGTGGACACCCTGATCCCCATCGGCAAAGGGCAACGGCAACTCATCATCGGCGATAACGGCATCGGGAAACGAGCCCTCGCACTCGACATCGTCATCAACCAGCGAGGGAAGGATGTCGTCTGCGTGTATGTTCTGATCGGTCAGCGGCGATCGAGCGCAGTCAATACGCTCCAGGCGTTGCGGGAGCACGGGGCATTGGATTACACCGTCGCGGTCGTCGCCGAAGCCTCGGCCCTCTCGGGCCTTCGCTATTTGGCGCCGTTCGCCGGCTGCGCCGTGGCCGAATTTTGGATGGAGCGGGGTCGCGATACGCTGATCGTGTACGACGATCTCAGCACCCACGCACGAAGCTATCGCGAGCTGTCCCTGCTGTTGCGCCGCCCGCCGGGACGCGAGGCGTATCCGGGCGATATCTTTTTCCTGCATTCCCGCTTACTGGAACGCGCAACCTGCCTGTCGCCGTCGGCCGGCGGCGGGAGCATGACGGCCATCGCCATCGTGGAGACCACCCAAGGCGACATCGCGTCCTACATCCCGACCAATCTGATCTCCATCACCGACGGTCAGATCTACATGGATGCTCGGCTCCACGCCGGCGGCTTCCAGCCCGCGATCGACGTCACCAAGTCGGTCTCGCGGATCGGAGGGAAAGCCCAGCATCCTCGGATTAAGGAGCAAGCCGGGCGCATGAAGCTGGACTACCTGCAGTTTCTCGAGCTGGAAGTGTTTACGCGCTTCGGTGCTCGGCTCGAGCCGGCAATGGAGGCAAAGATCAAACGCGGTCGAGTGCTTAGGGAGATTCTCAAACAGGAGAGGCTTTCGCCGCTTCCGATCGAGTGCCAGCTCGCCTGGATGATCGGATTCAATCGAGGCCTGTTTGACGCGATGTCCCCCGCGGAGGTGAAGGCAATCATGGAGCGGTTGCACACGCACGTGCGTGCCTGCGGGCTGACCCTCGACAGCCCGCTCGACCAATGGACCGCGGCCGTGACCGAGTGGGTGAAAGGGGCGCCATCGTGAGCGAACGACGGGAACTCGAAGACCGTCTGCACAGCCTGGCCGACATCAGCGGCATCCTCGGCGCGATGAAAAATCTGGCGCTGCTGGATATTCAGAGGCTCAGCCGTTTCCAATCCACGCAGCGGCGGGTCGTGACGAGCATCGAACAAACCCTGACGGACCTGTTCACCTTCTATCCTCTTGCCGTTCCCGTGCCTGATCTGACACGACCGGTGTGGCTCCTGATCGGATCAGAACGTGGCTTCTGCGGGGAGTTCAATCGGATGGTGGTCCGGACGTTCATGGCCCACCGAGAAGAAGCCCACGATCGGCACGTTCACGTGGTGGCGGTGGGGCGGAGGCTGGCTTCCATGCTCGCGCACGATCAGCCGCTCGATGCGACGCTGGCCGGGCCCGCGGTGGCGGAAGAAGTCCAACAGGTCCTGATCGCGTTGATGGATCGGTTGAGGGAATTCCAGCGACAGCAGACTCGCGATTGTCCGCTTGATCTACAGATCCTCCACCATCGTCCCGACATGGGTCGCTCGCAGGTATGTCTGCGAAGACCGCTTCGACTTTCGCCGGAGCGGGCGCAGGGCTTCGGTTTTCCCCCACTTCTGAATCTCGATCCGCTGATCCTGGCTTCGGAATTGTTCGAACACTACCTCTTCGCGATCCTGCACGAAGTCTTCTACAGTTCTCTGACCGCCGAGAACCTCTTCCGACTTCAGCACATGGACGGGGCCATCCAACGGTTGGACAAGCATATCGCGGAACTGCTGTTGCGGCGCAACGTTCTGCGGCAAGAAGACATCACCGAAGAAATCGAGATCATCATGTTGAGCGTGGAAGCGTTGCGCGCGTCGCACGCCACCGACGCCGCGGCGAGGTCGGCGCCGGTGAAGAAAGAGCAGGTCGATCGCCGATGAAGCGTCCTGTGCGGAGCACCTTGCGGGTACTGCCGAAGAAGCTCCAGTCGCTCGCCGAACTGGCCACAGACCTTCGGTGGACCTGGAGTCATGCGAGCGACCGGCTCTGGAACATGATGGATCCTGTTATGTGGGAGCGGACTCAAAACCCTCTGGTCATCCTGCAAAGTATCCCGCAACACCGTCTGACGCAATTGGCTGAAGATCCCGAGTTCCTCGGCGAACTGGAGCAGGCGAACCGGGCACGCCGGGAGTATCAGGCGCAACGCGGCTGGTTTGCCAGACGGCATTCCGCGGAGGCGCTCGGCTGTGTGGCCTATTTCAGCATGGAATTCGGCATCGGAGAGGCGCTACCGCTTTATGCAGGGGGATTGGGAGTCCTTGCAGGCGATATTCTCAAAACGGCCAGCGACCTGGCCGTCCCGGTCGTCGGCGTGGGACTCCTTTACCAGGAAGGATACGGTCGCCAGATCCTGGACCGCGCCGGATGGCAGATCGAGGCCTATCCGTACAACGATCCCTTGAGTCTGCCTGTACGCCCCGTGATGCCTCCGGGAAAAGAATGGTTGCACATCCCCCTCGAGCTGCCCGGGCGGACCCTGCTGCTTCGTGTGTGGCAGGCCCAAGTGGGGCGCGTACGCTTGTATCTCCTGGACAGCAATACTCCCCTGAACACGGCGCCCGACCGGGGAATTACGAGCAAACTGTACGACGACCGACCGGAGATCCGGCTGCTTCAGGAAATGGCGTTGGGGTTCGGAGGATGGCGGGTAATCGAGTCGCTCCGGCTTCGCGCCGACGTCTGTCACCTCAACGAAGGTCACGCGGCATTCGCGGTGATTGAACGCGCGCACAGCTTCATGCGCAAGAGCGGTCTGTCTTTTGGGGAAGCTCTTTGGGCGACTCGGGCGGGCAATGTGTTTACGACGCATACGCCGGTGGCGGCCGGCTTTGATGTGTTTTCCGCAGAGCTGATCCGCCAGTATCTCCGCGATCACGTCGCGCAATTGGGCATTTCCATGGAAGAATTCCTGGGATTAGGACGGCGAATCCCCCATAATTCCGATGAACCGTTCACCATGACCCTCTTGGCGATGCGGGGGAGCACGGCGGTGAACGGGGTCAGCCGCCTCCACGGGGAGGTAAGCCGCCGTCTGTTTCAGCCGTTGTACCCGCGCTGGCCGGAGCCGGAGGTGCCGATCGGCTCGATCACCAACGGAGTTCATGTGCCATCGTGGGATTCGGAGTGGGCCGATACGCTTTGGACCAAGGCCGCCGGCAAAGCCCGTTGGCTGGACGAACTGGAGACCCTGGCGGAAGCGATGCGGCACGTCGATGACGCCGAGCTCTGGACCATGCGCACTGAGGGCCGCAAGGCGCTGACCGACTTCGCACGCCAACGCTTGATCCAGCAGTATCGGTTGATGGGCGCCGATCCGGAGACCGTGCAGAGCCTGGCTCGCACGCTCGACCCGCAAGCCTTGACGATCGGTTTCGCCAGGCGATTCGCCGAATACAAGCGGCCGACCCTGCTCCTCCATAATCGTGAGCGATTGACGAGGCTGCTGACAAATCCCGACCGGCCGGTCCAGTTGATTGTCGCCGGGAAGGCCCACCCGCACGATCAGACGGGGAAGGCTCTCGTCCAGCAATTCGTGCGCTTCGCGCGAGAACCCGCCGTCCGCGACCGGGTCATTTTCCTGGCAGATTACGATCTCGCGCTCGCCGAGTACCTGGTCCAAGGCGTGGACGTATGGGTCAATACGCCGCGGCGACCGTGGGAAGCCTGCGGGACGAGTGGGATGAAAGTGCTGGTCAACGGAGGCCTGAATCTGTCGGAACTCGATGGCTGGTGGGCTGAAGCCTATTCCCCCGAGGTCGGCTGGGCCCTAGGCGGTAGCCGCGAGCGGCCTGAAGCCGACAGCGACGCGGTCGAGGCGGCCGAGCTCTACGATGTGCTGGAGCAGCACGTCGTGCCAGAATTCTATGACCGTGATCCCCGGGGGATTCCGGTCCGCTGGGTCGCCAGAATGCGGGCCAGCATGGCCGGGCTTGCGCCTCGGTACAGCAGCAACCGAATGCTCCGGGAGTACGTCGAGCGTCTGTATCTCCCCGCAGCGGCGCGAGTCCGAAAGCGCACGGCCGATCATGGCCGATTAGGAAAGGAGTTGCTCACCTGGCAACGCATGCTCGCACACCAGTGGCCCTCCCTTCGGTTCGGCACGGTCGAGGTGCACCGGGAGGGCGATGCCTGGTGTTTCACAGTGACCCTGTATCTGGCCGGGCTGGACCCAGCCGCCGTTGCCGTGGAGCTTTATGCCGAACCGTTCGATGGGACAACACCGGTGCGCGAGCCGCTGGCGAAGCGCGAGCCGTTGGCCGGGGAGGCCGGCTGGTACCGGTATCAGGGGCGTGTACGAGCGACGAGGCCTGCAGAGCATTTCACGCCGCGCGTGATCCCCGCCCATTGCGAGGCGCAGGTCCCGCTTGAAGAAAGCCATATTCTATGGTTTCGATAGGCCGGATTCCGGCTGAAGCCGGCCGTTCGTCGCGAGCAGCAGCGGAGGTCTTCGCAGGCTCCCGAGCGTATAGCTTCGTCCGTGGAGAACTTCCGCTCGCGCGCTGTTCGGCATTGTGCCATCAGGCCTACACACGCACCCGGTAACCGAACTCCGGAAGTGAGAACACCAATGCCCAGGACACGACAAACCGCGAAAAGACCGTTGAACCATGACCTGCTGCGAAAGATAGATGCGTACTGGCGGGCCGCGAACTATTTATCCGTCGGACAGATTTACCTGTACGACAATCCGCTGCTGAAGAAACCGCTCAAGCGGGAGCATATCAAGCCGCGCCTATTGGGGCACTGGGGCACGACCCCGGGCTTGAATTTCATCTATGTCCATCTGAACCGGGTGATCAAGGAACGGGATCTCAACATGATCTTTGTCGCAGGTCCCGGGCACGGTGGACCTGGTCTGGTCGCGAACGTGTACCTCGAAGGGACCTACAGCGAAGTCTATCCCAACGTCTCGCAGGATGAAGAGGGCATGAAGCGGTTGTTCAAGCAGTTCTCCTTTCCGGGCGGCATTCCCAGCCATGCGGCCCCTGAAACGCCCGGCTCGATTCATGAGGGCGGGGAATTGGGTTATGCGCTTGCGCACGCGTACGGCGCCGCCTTCGACAACCCCGATCTCATTGTCGCCTGCGTGGTCGGCGACGGCGAAGCAGAGACCGGACCGCTCGCCACGAGTTGGCACTCCAACAAGTTCCTGAATCCCGTTCGTGACGGGGCCGTGCTGCCGATTCTTCACCTGAACGGATACAAAATCGCGGGTCCCACGGTGCTCGGACGCATGCCGCACGACGAGTTGGAGTCCCTGTTCATCGGCTATGGATACCGTCCGTTTTTCGTGGAAGGTGATGATCCCGCAACGATGCATCAGCTCATGGCGGGCACGCTGGACACCGTCATCGCCGATATCAAACGGATCCAGCAGGAGGCCCGCACCAAAGGGTTCACGTGTCGACCCCGTTGGCCGATGATCGTGCTTCGGACCCCGAAGGGTTGGACCGGACCGAAAACGATCGACGGCAAGCCGGTGGAAAACAGCTTCCGTTCACATCAGGTGCCGATGGGCGAGATGGATCGACCGGAACACATCAAGATCCTGCAAACATGGCTGAAGAGCTATAGGCCGCAAGAGCTGTTCGACCCGTCCGGCAAGCTGAAGCCGGACCTCGCAGAGCTTGCGCCGAGCGGCGACCGACGCATGAGCGCCAATCCGCACGCCAACGGCGGTCTCCTCCTGCGCGAGTTACGCCTGCCCGACTTCCGCGACTACGCCGTGCGCGTGTCGAAGCCCGGTGCGGTGGAGGCCGAGGCCACACGCATCCAGGGTCAGTTCCTTCGGGATGTGCTGAAGGCCAACCCGAACAACTTCCGCATCTTCGGGCCGGACGAAACGGCGTCCAACCGCTGGACAGCGGTGTTCGAGGTGAGCGATCGGTGTTTAATGGAGACCGTGCTGAAGACCGACGACCACGTCTCCCACGATGGTCGGGTGATGGAAGTCTTGAGCGAGCACCTCTGCCAAGGCTGGCTGGAAGGGTATCTCCTGACGGGGCGTCACGGATTTTTCAACTGCTATGAAGCCTTCATTCACATCGTGGATTCGATGTTCAACCAACATGCCAAATGGCTGAAAGTCGCGCGCCAGATCGCCTGGCGTCGACCGATCGCCTCGCTGAATTACCTATTGACCTCGCATGTCTGGCGCCAGGACCACAACGGCTTCAGTCACCAGGACCCCGGATTTATCGACCACGTGGTGAACAAGAAAGCCGAAATCATTCGCGTGTATCTGCCGCCGGATGCCAATACGCTCTTGTCCGTCACCGACCACTGTCTCCGTAGCCGCCATTACGTCAACGTTGTCGTCGCCGGCAAGCAACCCGCGCCGCAGTGGCTTGACATGGACGCCGCCATCAAACATTGCACGGCCGGCATCGGCATCTGGGAATGGGCCAGCAATGATAAAGGGAGCGAGCCCGACGTAGTCATGGCTTGCGCGGGAGACGTGCCCACCATGGAGACGCTGGCGGCGGTGGATCTCCTACACCTGTACTTTCCAGAACTCAAGATCCGGGTGGTCAACGTGGTGGATCTCATGAAGCTTCAGCCGAACAGCGAGCACCCGCATGGATTGAGCGACAAGGAGTTTGACGCGCTCTTTACGGTCGATAAACCCGTCATCTTCGCGTTTCACGGGTATCCCTGGCTGATCCATCGCTTGACCTACCGCCGCACCAACCACAAGAACCTTCATGTGCGGGGCTACAAAGAAGAAGGCACGACCACGACTCCATTTGATATGGCGGTGCTGAACGACCTCGACCGGTTCCATCTGGTTGTGGACGTGATCGATCGGATCCCGCACTTGGCGACTCGATCCGCGTATGTGAAGCAAGCCATCCGCGACAAACTTATCGAACACAAACACTACGTGACGCATCACGGGGAAGATATGCCGGAGATCCGCAACTGGAAATGGGACGGGAAGGGCTGATCCGGCCGGACCGCGCTGGGACAGACGGCCGGCATGGAAAGAGAGCCGTGAAGACCGTCTCATCATTCCGAAGAAAGATGGGTCATGACGTCACCGACCGTCGTCTTTTTGTTCGATGTCGACAATACGCTGCTGGACAACGATCGGGTCACAGCCGATCTCAAACGCCACCTGGAACGGGAGGTCGGCTCTGATCGCGCGCGTCTCTATTGGACGATTTTCGAACAATTGCGGAGGGATCTGGGTTATGCCGACTACCTGGGGGCGCTGCAGCGGTACCGCCTGGAACATCCGCGGGATCCGCATCTGTTGACGGTGTCCCGGTTCCTGGTGAACTACCCCTTTGCCAACCGTTTGTTTCCCAATGCGCTGGACGTGATTGAGCATGTCCGCCAGTGGGGGGAGGCGGTGATCCTCTCGGACGGCGATGTCGTCTTCCAGCCGAGGAAAATTGAACGTTCGGGGTTGTTTGAGGCAGTCGACGGAAAGGTGCTCATTTACATTCACAAAGAGCGTGAGCTGGACGACGTCGCACGGCGGTTCCCGGCCGACCATTACGTGCTGATTGACGACAAGCTCAGGATTCTGACCGCGGTGAAGAGCGTATGGGGCTCCCGTGTCACCACCGTGTTCCCGCGCCAAGGGCACTATGCGCGGGATTCTCAGGCGCTTGCCGGCTTCCCGCCGGCGGACATCGGCATCGAGCGCATCGGAGATCTGCTGAGCTATAACCAAGACTCGCTACTGGCCATCCCGCGATTGCCATGAGCACCTTTGGTCTTGTTGAGAGCAGGAAGGGTCACACACCGTTTCAATTTCGGCACGCCATAGTCCTGTCTGGAACGCCGGCACACTCTCTCCTTTCGTTCGCGGCGAACGCCCGACTCTGCGGAATTGGCGGATCACCCCTCGCAGACGTGGAGTAGATTTCACACCATTCGTCGCGAGGATACAAGCGATCCCGGGGAGTATGACCAGATGCTTTTCTCATTGGGGTCTACCCCTCGACCCGGATGTCCAGCCTGTACCCATCTCGCTCCACGCTGAGGATCGCCGGAATCGAGATCGGCTCCGTCCAGCTTGTTAATGCTCGCCCATCGTGAGCCAGAATCCGATCGCCTTCTTGCAAGCCCGCCCGAGAAGCCGGGCCTCCTTGAAGCAGGCCCAGCACTTTCAGGCCCCCGTGCGTCCAGGTCCGGTCCGGAATAATGCCCAAAGGGTTGTCTCCGAAGGCTGCCGCAAGGGCCGCAAATCCATATGCAGCCGCTTCCTCGACGGCGAGGTGCTCGGCCAGCGAGTCCGAGACGGACAGCCGGCTTGCTGTGACGGTGGACGGCGAGAGAGAGACTGTTGCGGTCGTAACTTGACGAAAGAGTGTCGCGCCGCTTTCCACCTGCAACAGACGAAGCTCCAGAGAAGAGGACACTACGCCATTGCGATCTGCGCTAGGCACAATCCGATACGCCAGGAGACTATCCGCACTAACCAGCCTGCCGACACGTACCGCTGTCTCATCGTTGAACCGACCGGCATATTGCCTGTTGATTTCTTCGAGCACCGTTCGGAGAGCCTCGCGTTCGACCAGCATGAGTTGCGGATGGCGCGAGCGAAGAAAGGCGAGCGTGAGATCCAGCCAGGAAGCGAGGTGTTCTTCCGCGGGCCCGCCCAGAGAAATCACGGCGAGTCGATGAACCGGCGCGGTAATCGGAGGCGGCATGAACACCGGAATGACGGAGACCCCCACGTTCCGCCGAAGCCCGCCCCTGTACAGATTGGAAGAGGGAGCGATGGCTCCGCCACAAACGCGCCAAGCCAGAGTACGGACCACCGAGGGCGTCCCCCACAGACAGAGCCGGTCTTGGCGTAACGCCAAATAGTAGGGAGCCGATGTTTCGGCCGGGAAGTAGCAGTTCAGGTGAAACGGGCAGTGGACCAAGTATCCGAGCCATTCGCCCTTTGGGTACAACCGATACTCCCACAGCACCACGGCCCCGTCCTCCTGAACGATCCGGTCAGGCCTACCGAGCCGCTTCACCACCTGCTCCTTCGGCATTGAGATCGAGAGGCGGTCATCAAGTTTTTGGGCGTCGTACAGGTAGGGGAGAACGACTCCGCAGGCGGTCAATGATAGAAAGAAAGGGAAGATAAGCCTCACACGCGTCATGACGCTTCCTTCGCAGGAAACGGAGAGGCCAGCCGCCGTTATCATCATAACACCGCATTGGCGCTCTGATCGAGTCTTACGACAAGAGGTCTTGTCGATAGGTGCATGAATGGAATCAGGCGGCGGCCTCCTTCGGCCTGACAGGTTTCCGCATGGTGTAGTGCTCCCCGTTTGTCGAGCGGCCACGAACTGAGTGATGTGGCTGAGGTGTTGTTGTTCGACCTGGCACGGACTGGTCCATTCGCGGAGCCAGAGGAGTTCTTCTTTGAGCGTCCACATCAGTCGTTCGGTATCGGCATTGCCCTTGGGGTTGTTGCCGCTCGTGAACGCCTGGGTGATCCCGAGCATCGCACACCTTTTCATGAACGCCACTGATGCCGGCTGACAGCCATTGTCGGTCATCAGATGGAGGCCGTGATCGCGGCTCCCCTGTGGGAATTGGTGCTGCACGGCCGAGTCCAACGCGGCCAGCCACTGCGATGTCTTCGCTTGGAGGCCAACATGGTGGCCCACAATCTTTTTCGTGTGCCGGCCCAACACGATGACAACATACACCCAGCCGAGGGGTTCGACCATCACCTTGGTCATGCCAATGCCCCACCACTGGTTCTGGGCCGTTGGGCGCGGCTTGCTGCGAGTCGGCGTGCGGCGTGCCTTCAACCGGGCATTGGCTTTCAGGAGCAGCCATGCTCCCGCATCAGTCGCAAGATCCGCTTCTTGTTGACGGCCAGTCCTTCACTGAAGCGCAACTGGGCCCAGATCCGGCGATCGCCCCCAAACGGATGCTCCGCTTTCAGTGCCTGGATTTGTGCCAGCACCGGCGCATTGCGCTGGTCGACCGTCGGCGAGCGGCGGCGGCTCATGGCCATACCTCCTCGTTGCTTTGTTTGAGCTCCAAGGTGAGTTCGCCGACCAGCTTCTTGAGCCGGGCATTCTCATGTTGGAGCCGCGCTTCACGTTTCGTTTGCTGGGTCACCTCAAACGCTGTGGAGGCATTCGAGAGAAAGTGATCACGCCACCAGTCATACTGCGCCTGACTGATGTGGGAGTCCTGACAAATAGCCGTGACGGGTTTCCCCTTGAGGCCTTCGAGCACGATGGCCGTTCTCGTTCTCGCGTCCCACTTGCGTCCCTTCATGGCTGATCCCTCCTGATGGATCAGCCACAGTTGACTTAGTTCCGATGGCCCTTGTCTTAGAGGGGAGCAGTATACGGACTGCTCACTCGTCCACTCGCTTTTCACGAGGTTTGGCATCCCGTTTAGCCGCACACGTTGCAGCGTACGCTTGGGACTGACTATGAGGCCCGCTGCCGGTTACCACGACCGGACTTACACCGGCTGGTCAACGAAACCTTCACCTGGCACGCTACACATGTCTTGACATGCCTCCCACGGAAACGTAATTTAGCCGAACCAATAGATTTTTTCAGATTTCGTGATTGCATGATTGGGCCAGGGGGAGACGGTTTTTCAAGCACCGGTCGAAGCATCGTCGTAGGTGTAACCCTGTGGTTGGGCCTGCTGCACGGCCATACGTTTGCGGTCGAATCGGATAGCGTTCAAGCGAAACTGCAGCATCTCCTCGCTCAGAAGAGCGAACGCGCTTCGGACCCTGCATATCTCATTCACGTGGCGGATCTGTACCTAGACTTGGGGGACGACGTATCGACCGACGTCGCAAAGCGCAAGGCCGCATATGAAGAAGGAGCTAGGGCCGCGCGCCGGGCCATCGAGTTATACGAGCAGAATGCGGATGCGCACTATCTCTACGCTGCCAATGTGGGAAGCGCCGCGCAACTCAAGGGAGTGATGGCCTCTGTGCTCACGATTCAGGATCTCAAGCGTCATGTCAAAAGGGCGCTGGAGTTGAATCCCAACCATCCGGCCGCTCTCCATATGATGGGGATGATGTTGGAAGAGCTTCCCCGGTTTCTCGGAGGCGATGCCGCTGGCGCGCTCTCGTACCTTCGCCGGGCGGTGGATGCGGATCCGGCCTACGCGCACGCGCGGCTCGACCTTGCCAAAGCCTACGCCAAGCGCAACGATATGGTCTCCGCACGCAGGGAAGTCGAGACGTTGCTTCAGCAACCGCTGAAGTCCGATGCGTCCGCTGTCGACCGGCAACTCAGGGACGAAGCCTTGCAGCTTAAGGCGTCGTGGGGAACCAAATGACCTCCTGTTTCGACTGCATCCAATGGGGTCTTTAGAGTCATGGCCGAGGTTCCCGCCGTATCCTTCCGCCTTCTGTTCGAAGCCCTGAAGGCCGCTACGCTCGTTCTGCTCGCCGTGCTGTTGTTCTCCCTCGGAAGTGTAACCCACCCAACATCGATCGGCGCCTACCTGTCCTTCGCCGCGATCATGGCATTGCAGGTGTTCGAAATGTTCGGGTCCGTCCTATCCGAACGGACAAAACGTCTGGTGCAACACACGGCCGTACTGCGCTTCAGCATCTTTCTCCAACTGATTCTGGCGTCCGTACTTGTCGCGGTGACGGACGGCAGCGGAAGCATCTACGAACTGGTATACCTCCTGCCGATCATTTCGGCCGCGACGAAGCTGCCGGGATCTGACGTGTTGTTCGTCGTGGTCGGCTCGATTACCGCCATGATCGGATTCATCGTGACTGGCGAGCAGCTTATTCCGTTTATGGCGCATGTGAAAGAATTCCAGGACGCCATCGCTGCGATCGTCTATTTCGCGATGACCGGGCTGCTCGTCTACTTCTTTTCGAAAGGCGAGAGGGCGCAGCGGCAGCAGTACCAGATGCTGGCGTCCGTGCTGAGCGCGCGGAATGAAGAGCTGAAAGCGACCCAGGCTCAATTGCAAGAACGTTTGGCACAGGTGACGAGGATGGAAGAACGGTTGCAGGAAATCAGCCAAATGGCCGCACTGGGGGAAATGGCAGGCCAGATCGCGCATGAGATCCGCAACCCCTTGGGCATTATCAAAGGAGCGGTCGAAATGCTCGCCGCCAGGACCGACGATCCGTCGACACGGCGTTACGTCTCTGTCCTGCTTGAGGAAACCAGCCGTCTGAACAAGGCGGTGGAAAGCGTGCTTCGGTTGGGGACCCCGGTCAAGCTGAAGCGGACAAGGCTTAATCTGAACGAGTTACTGGAAAGCGTCGTCCAAGTGTCCGCCGCATGGTCGTTGCCCGACAACGTCTCCGTGCGCCTCCTGGCATCGAGTCCGGCCGTATTATTGGAAGGGGACTATGACCTCCTGCATCAGGCGCTGGCGAACCTGGTGCGGAATGCGTGCCAATCCATGCCCTGGGGAGGAACGGCCACCATCGAGCAACGTCCGCCCGGACATGACGGGATGGTGGAAATAGCGGTGAGTGACCGCGGAGTCGGTATTGCGGACGACGATCTCAAGAAGCTGGGCAATCCGTTTTTCACGAGGCGGCAGGGCGGTGTGGGACTCGGTTTTTCGCTGGCTCGACGGGTGGTGCTCGAGCACGGGGGCGCCCTCGACGTGAAAAGCCGGCTCGGCGAAGGGACTGTCGTCACTGTCCGTCTTCCCGTGACCTTTGACCGCACTGCCGAGCCCTGTGTCCTTTCATCCTCGCGGGGGAATGCGTGATGGCCGCGGTTCTCGTCGTCGACGACGAAAAGAATTATCTTTGGATGCTGAATGAAATACTGAGTGGAGAAGGGTTCGACGTCGTAACCTGCGAAAAGGGTTCTGACGCGCTCGCGATCCTGAGCGAGGGGGGCATCGATGTTTTACTGACCGATCTTCGCATGGCTGAAATGGACGGCTTGGCGGTTTTGGAAAAAGCCCGGGACATCGCACCGTCGACCACTACAGTTCTGATGACGGCGTACGGGACGATTGAACGGGTGGTCGAGGCCATGAGGCGTGGGGCTTACGATTTCATTGTGAAGCCGTTCGAGCGCGCGGACCTGGTCCGGTCCATTCAACGGGCGGCGGAGCGGACCCTGTTGCTTCGAGAAAATCAACGGCTGTCCCATTCCCTTACGCGGCAATACCAGCCAGAACATATCGTAGCAAAGAGCGCAGCCATGCAGGAGGTCCTGAGCAAAGTACACCGCGTGAAAGATTCGAAGAGAGCCGTGCTCATCTCCGGTGAAAGCGGGGTGGGGAAAGAATTGGTGGCGCGCGCCATCCACTTCGGCGGCTCTCAAAGCAGCGGGCCGTTTCTTGCCGTCAATTGCAGCGCGCTGGCCGATTCGCTCGCGGAAAGCGAGCTGTTCGGTCATGAAAAAGGAGCCTTTACCGGCGCCTCTGCTCGTCATCGGGGTTGGTTCGAGCAGGCGGACCGGGGCACGTTGTTTCTGGATGAAATCGGAGAACTGTCTCTTGGACTGCAGGCCAAATTGCTGCGCGTGCTCGACACCCATGAAATCCGTCGAGTCGGCAGTGAAAAGCCGGTACGTGTCGATTTCCGCCTGCTGTCCGCGACCAACCGCGATCTCAAGGCCGAAGTTCAGACCGGACGGTTCCGTGAAGACTTGTTTTTCCGCCTCAGTGTCGTCCGGATTGACGTGCCGGCTCTGCGCGACCGTCCGGAAGACATTCCCTTGCTGGCCGAGTCGCACCTTCAGTCAGTGATTCGCGAGGGAGGTGTTCGAGGAAGGCGGTTCTCTCCGGAGGTCTACAGATTGTTCACGACCTACCGGTGGCCGGGTAACGTACGAGAGCTGCAGAACGTCGTTTCCTATGCGGCGTTGATGGCGCGAGACGAGATGATTCAGCCCGGAGATCTCCCTCCTGAACTGTTGAGCAGCGGAGATTGGATCCAAGCTCTAGAACGTCTTATCCCCTCAAACGCGCCCCTGGAGCCCACCTTGCGGGCGATCGAAGAACGCATGATCGATCGAGCGTTGGCCCAGGCGAACGGGGTTCAGGCACGAGCAGCAGAACTCCTCAAAATCAGCCGCAGTCTTCTTCAGTACAAGTTGAAGCACCGCCTCCAGCCCTAGCGCTGCATCATTCGTGCAGCGCTTCTGCTGCAATTTCGGATTCGCCGCTGCGACGACCAGTCATGCGGTTGTGCGGCAGGCCGACAAGCGGGTTCGATCCCGTGAGCAATGAACTGTTTCAAGTACGTTTCAGCCTCTCGGGGCTTGGCACGCCTGTCCCATGTGGCGACGGTGCGATGTCGCGACGAACGGCCATATATCAACGCAGGTTAGCGGAATCCGACGGCGTACTTCTCGATCTTTTTGTACAAAATACTTGACGGCGGTCAAGGATTTTTAACGCCACCGAGTTTGCTTTTCCGGTCGCGGCTGCATAACTCTGCGTAACCTCTTGATCGTTTTCCTTCACATTTTATTCCGATCATGGCTCAAATCTTGCTCACCCCTGGCCCCCAACCAGGGGGAATAGTGTTTCTTTCTGCTCTACAAGTCCTTCTCCTGATTCCGGTCGTCTGCGGCTCCATATACGGCCTCTTAAGTCTATGGGCCGTGTTGCGTTTCATGCGCCTCCCATCTGCCGGACCGGAGACCTTCTCGGGTGACTGGCCTCCGGTCACGCTTTTGAAGCCCGTCTGCGGTATGGAGAAAGGACTACGAGAAAACCTGCGCAGCAGTTGCCTCCAGGACTACCCGGCCTTTCAAGTCGTATTCTCCGTCCAACGCCTGGACGATCCCGCCGTTCCTCTGCTTGAAGAACTGCGACAGGAATTCGGCCGGGACTTGGTCACCGTAGCGGTCGAGCAATGCGTTGCCGGTCCGAACGGGAAAATCAACAATCTGATCGGCGGGCTCAAGCATGCGCGGCACGAGATTCTAGTTATCAGCGACAGCGACGTGCGTCTGCGCCCCGATTATCTCAAGACGATCGTGCGTCCCTTGTCCGACCCAAAGGTCGGGTATGCCTGCACGCTGTATAAGGCCGTCTCCGCGGGGAACTGGTTCGAACAGATGGAGCTGTTGACCATCAACGCTGATTTGACCCCCAACATGGTGTTCGCGCTGGTCACCGGAGCGTCGAAATTCTGTCTTGGCGCATCGACGGCGTTGCGGCGAGCAACCTTGGAGAGTATCGGCGGACTTCACAGCCTGGCAGACTATCTCGTCGAGGACTACGAAATGGGCCGGAGGATCTGGTCTCAGGGGAGGCGCATGGTCATCCTCCCGTATCTGGTGGAGACGGTCGTGGATTTGAAGTCTCCGAGAGCCTGGTGGAACCATTTGGTCTATTGGGACCAGAACAATCGCGCCGCGAGGCCTGTTGCCCTCTTTTCGACTGTGCTCATCAGGCCGGTGCCGTTCGCTCTGCTGTTTGCGCTGTCAAGCCTTGGATCATTATGGGGGCTCGCCGTGCTCGCCGCGACGGTCACCCTACGGGTCACCGTCGCCGGCATCGTCATGCGATGGGGGCTGCGAGACCGTGAAGGCCCGAGGGCGCTCTGGCTCTTGCCTTTCCGTGACATCGCGGCACTGGCATCGTGGGTTCTGGCCTTCACGAAGCGGACGACGATTTGGCGTGACGTCGAATTCATCCTGACCAAGGACGGCCGGCTGAAGTTGCGGGAGAATGCGCCATGCGCGAGCTGATCGTCACAGGAGACGACTTCGGTCTCGCGCTCCCGCTCAATGAGGCGATCGAAGAAGCACATCGCTACGGAATCCTCACCTCTGCAAGCTTGATGGTCGGAGCCCCCTACGCGGATGATGCGGTTGAGCGGGCCAAGAAGCTACCGACGCTCAGAGTTGGCCTTCATCTCGTCCTGGTGGAGGGAAGGCCCCTGTTGTCTCCAGCCGTCGTTCCGGACCTCGTTGACGAACGGGGCATGTTTTCGACCCGTCTGCTGCGCGCGGGATTGAACTTCTTTTTTCGGCCCGATGTGAGACGGCAGATCGAGCTCGAAGTGCGCGCCCAGTTCCGCGCGTTCAGAAAGACCGGCTTGGTCCTCGACCACGTGAACGGGCACAATCATATGCACCTCCATCCGACCGTGCTGGACATCGTCCTCAAAGTTGGAGAGGACTTCGGGCTTCAATACGTACGCCTGCCGTACGAACCGCCGTTCGTTTCATGGCGCGCCGCAGGAAGTCGCCCCCTCGGCCGTTTCATGTCGTCGGCCTTGCTATGGCCGTGGACGCGCTGGATGAAACGGCGCGTCACACGCGCGGGACTGTCGTGCAATGATTTCGTGTTCGGGCTGCACGACACCGGGCATCTCCGGGTGGAATTGCTCGAACGGTTCCTGCACCATCTGCCGGAAGGGGTCACGGAAATTTATTGTCATCCCGCAACCCGCCGCTGTGCGGAGCTCGACGAGACGATGGGGGACTATGAGCACGAAGAAGAATTCAAGGCGCTGATTCATCCCGCGATCAAAGGAGCGTTGGCGAGAGAGGCCGTCAGACGGCGGGCCTTTTGCGGGGTGGCGACAAGCTGAGAAAGGAGCACGATGATCAAAGTTCTACTTGTCATGACGGTCGCCGCGGCGGCGGCTGCCGTCGGTCAAATTTTCGTGCGGCAGGGGATGCAACAGGTGGGATCATTAGAGACCTACGCACCCGCGGCGCTCATGGGGTACTTCGGTCAGGCACTGGCGAACCCCTATATCGTCATCGGGACGGTCCTCAACGCGGTGTTTTATTTGTTGTTCCTCGTGTCGCTGTCCTGGGCCGACGTGACCGTCGTCCTTCCGATGACGGCGCTCGAATTTGGCATGGCCGCGGTTTTGGCGGTGCTGGTTCTGCACGAGGCGGTTCCCGCCATGCGATGGGCCGGCATCGTGCTCGTCATTCTCGGCGTCATGCTGATCACGTACGCGAGCCACGAGACGCTGTAAAGATTTGGACAGATCACTCTTGCTGAAAAGGAGTACAGAATGCCGACGACGGCTTCAGGAGGCATGACGGATGCGCCAGCGCGAATTGTACCAGCGGCAAAGATTCAATTTCTTCCCGAAGACCGCGCGTGGATCGCAGAGCGCATTCAGGAAGTCCTGAGCAACGGGCAGTTGACGCTGGGAAAGTACGGCGCCGAATTCGAGCGGCGATTCGCCGAATTCTGCGGGCTCCAACATGCGATCGCGGTCAACAGCGGAACGAGCTCGCTCGAGATCATCCTACGAACCTTGGGCATCCAGGGCAAGGACGTGCTGGTGCCGACCAACACGTTCTTCGCAACGGCGGCTGCAGTGGTGCATGCCGGAGGACGTCCCATCCTCGTCGACATGGATCCGGAGTCCTTCGGCGTCAGCCCGGAGGATCTGGACGCGAGACTGACGCCGAATACGGTCGGAATCATCGTCGTCCATATCGGGGGCATCGTCTCGAGACGCCTGCCGGACTTGCAGCAGTGGGCAACGAAGAAGGGACTGTGGCTCGTCGAAGATTCGGCCCATGCCCATGGCTCGTCGTACAAGGGCGTGCGCGCCGGCGCGTTCGGCGTGGCTGGTTCCTTTAGTTTCTATCCGACCAAAGTCATGACATCCGGCGAAGGTGGCATGATCGTGACGAACGATGCCCGCATTGCCGAAGAAGCCCGCATCTATCGTGATCAGGGAAAGGCCAGCTTCACCGTCAACGCGCACGTGCGGATGGGCTACAACTGGCGCATGTCCGAGCCTCACGCGATCATCGGGTTGAAGCATCTGGAACGCCTGCCGACAATGATCGGCCAGCGGAAGAAGATCGCCGCGGTCTATGACCGTGAGCTGCGCGGACTGAAGGGCCTCACGAGGGTGCTCGTTCCCTCAGAGGGCGTCTGCAACTACTACAAGTATCTCGTCGTGCTGGACGAACGGCGGGACCGAAGAGCGCTGAAGGCGCGGCTCCGTGAGCAGTACGGTGTCTCACTCGCCGGGGAAGTGTACGAAGAACCTCTGCACAAGCAACCGGTGTTCGCAGCGTTTGCGTCCGGTTCGCTCCCGGTGGCCGAGGACTATTGCGCGCGTCATCTCTGTCTGCCGATTTTTCCCGGCATGGAAGAAGCGGACGCCATCCAGGTCGTCAAGGCGTTGAAGGATGTGATCGGTTAGCCGAAAGGAGCAGTTCATGGCCAAGGTTGTCGTGACAGGCGGAAGCGGGTTCATTGGGTCTCACGTGGTGGATGCTTTAGTGGAAGCGGGACATCAGGTGACGGTCATCGATCACCGCGTGCGCCCGCACAGGTTCGACGTGTCCTTTGAGGACGTCGATTTGATGGATCTGTCGTCGGTGTTGGCGGCCACCACAGGCGCCGAGCATCTCTTCCATTTAGGGGCTGTCTCGAACGTGAATTATGCCCACAAATATCCGGTCTATTCGGTGGCGTTGAACGTCATGGGCACGACGCACGTTCTCGAGGCCGCGCGGATCAACGGCATCCAACGCGTCTATCTAGCCTCTACCGTCTGGGTATACAACGGTGCGCCCGACGGGAAGCCAGCGGACGAGACCGTTCCCTTTTACCTAGAAGGGGCCGGGCACATTTATACGTCGACGAAGATGGCGGCGGAGATGATCTGTCACAATTATCACCAACTGTACAAAGTGCCCTTCACCATCCTGCGGTACGGCATTCCCTATGGACCGCGCATGCGGGAGGAGTTGTTGATTCCGATCTTCATCAAGAAGGCCTTGAAAGGCCAGCCGCTCACGATTTCAGGCAACGGGGAGCAGTACCGCAACTTCGTCTACGTCCGTGATATGGCGGATGCCCACGTGCTGGCGATGAAAGAGACGGCTGCGAATCAGACTTACAATCTTGAGGGCACGCGAAAGGTGACCGTGCTGGAAGTGGCCGAAGGGATCAAGAAGATACTCGGCGACGACGTGAAACTGGAATTCGTCCCCGCGAGGCCCGGCGACTTCGGCGGAAAAGAAGTCACGGTGAATAAGGCGCAACAGGAACTCGGCTGGTGCCCGACAGTGTCGTTCGAGGAAGGGTTGAGACGGACCGTGGAATGGTTTCGGAACAAGTGGGCGATGAGCCAGGTTGCGGCCTAAGGCAAGAGTCATGGAGCTTTCCAGCAGCCGCAACACTGTGTTCTTCAGTGGCTCGCTGCTGTTCTGGCTCGGCCTGTTTCTGGTCGTGCTGCAGGCGGAACGACTCTGTCTCCTTCCCGAGGTGGCCGCCCGCGAGCCTCCCAGCGCAGGCCTTCTTCTCTGGACATTGCTGGCCGGGCTGAGGAACGATCTCGTCGTCTGTGGAAGCATCGTCGGCATCGCCCTGATTTTGGCATCGATACCAGCTTCTCTGCTGAAGCGCAGACATGGCCGGCAGGCCAGCCGGAACTTTCACCAGTACTGGCAGTTGTTCTTCGCCGCGATCGGCGCGGTGGTTACTGTCGCCCTGGTGTGTCTGACCACCGCCGACGTTGGCTATTATACCTATAACCATCAGCATCTGGACTTCGTCTTTTTCGAATATGTCGATGACCTGGTTCATGGTGTGGTGGATGGAGCCGGCTCGCAGGCGGCGGAACAAACAGTCGCCGAGATCCAGGATGCCGGAAAGTGGGTCTGGCGCATCGGGGGACTCTGGATGGTCACCGTGCTGCTGGCGACGGCCTGGATTCTTGCCCAGAGGCGACTCGGCATGCGTGCCTCGAGGCAATGGAGATCGCTGAGCGTGGTGGCGGGCCTCGGTCTGGCCTTGCCGACGGTCATCGGGGCGGGACTGTCCCCGTCGCGACTCGACGAAGCGCTTCTGACACCGAGCGAAGCCTACAACAGCCTTTCGCAAAATCTTGTCGGCTTTTCTTTCCATCCTCTCCGGGACGCATTCCTCTCGAAATGGATGTGGATGAGCGCCGCGCTTCCGGAGCCGATGGCGATGATGGACGCCATCCGAGAAGCTCAAGGGGTAGTGGGAGGCGGCGACGCATTTCCCTTCCCGGACTATCCGTTGGTGAGGCAGCAGGACCATCGACGGCAGCCGCACTTCGGTCGGCCCGTGAACATCTTACTCCTCTTCATCGAGGGGCTGGATCGTCGGTTCCTGAACCAGGTTCGAACCATTCCTGGTGAAGCGTTTATTCCCGTTCGTGTGACGCCGTTTCTCGACCAACTCAAGAACGAGAGTCTCTATTTCGAGCATTTTTTCAGCAACGGCGTCCAAACCACCAGAGGCTTGTTCTCGACCTTGTGTTCAGCCTTTCCCCGCCAAGGAACGGCCGTCATCAAGACGCGCAGCCGGCATGAGTATCTCTGCATGCCTGAAGTCTTGCAACAGGCAGGATATCGAACCGAAATGGTTGTCAGCCTGGACGCCGATCAATCCGGTCTGCGAGAATTCCTCGAGCACAACGGGGTGGATCGATATTATAGCGAGCAGGATTTTCCTTCAGAGGCGGAGAGGTTGGGAGTTGGCCTGACGGATCGGACGCTCTTCGACTTTCTTGAGACTCGAATGCACGCCTTGCAATCCGCCGGACAGCCATTTATGCTCGCCGCGCTGACCGCTGGAACCCATCATCCCTTCACAGTTCCCGCAGACCATCCCGATGTTCAGGGGCTTTTGCGCGATCCCGATCCGTATGTCGCAGCCCTGCGGTATTGTGATTGGGCCCTCGAGCAAATGTTTTCTGACCTCCAATCGAAAAATCTCCTTCGCCATACACTCGTCGTCATTCTCGGAGACCACGGACGGCACGAGCCGATCGGCCTGAACGATACCGAGCGGCAGGTCGGTCACTTTCTTGTTCCGCTCATTATCTGGGCCGATGATTCACTACGGACCGGTGGAGCGTACCGTCCGAGAGCAGTGCACACCGTGGCGAGCCAAGTCGATATCGCCCCCACTTTGTTGAGCCTGAACGGCGTCATGCCTCGTCGCCACCCCTTCGTCGGACACGATTTGACGTGCCATTTCAGCCAAGACTGCTCCGATATGAATCGAGCCTATCTGAGCAGTGTGTACGATGACCTCATCGGATTGGCCGACTCATCGGGGATTTGGTTGTACTCCTTTCGCCGGCAACTTATGACCACCGTTGACATCGACTTGAAGACCACTCCCGTTCACCCGGTCTTGAACAGCGGTGAAGCTCAGGAGCGAGCCAAAACGATGGCGGCCCTGTACCTTGCCTCCAATACCCTGCTGGAGGAAAACCGCCTCTGGTCAGCGAACCTGGTTTCTCCGCCGTGATCGTTCTTCATCCGGACATGCGCCCGTCGTTGACTTCCCATACCCGTTGTGTTGGAATTCTCGCGCGGCGTCGTTCTACCCGATTGTTTTTGATCGATCACGACACAGGGATGCAGAATGGATCTCCGTCCGTTCCCACATGCTGATCCACTTTGCTCTTCTGTGTCTCGTGTCGATGCTTCCGACCGTAGCATCCGCTCAAGCACCGGCTCCGCCGTATGGTCCTCCGGCCCTTCGCCCCGAGCGTACAGACGTGCCCGTTCGGGAAACCGAGATCGAGCGATCCGAAGCGAAGCAGGAGGAGGCGAAGGGTGAGGCGCTGAAGTCTCTCTTCGTGCATGGGCAGTATACCTACATTCCGCTACCAGCCTTCACCTACAATAGAAATGAGGGGTATTGGGCGGGCGGCTTGATGCCGATTCTCAAATCGAATGACAAAGGCGATTTGACCGACATCATTGCGCCTCAATATCTACACAACCAACAAGTCGGCGAAACAGTCTCGCTGAACTATTTCGGGTATCCCTCGGACACGGAGCAATACAGCGCGGTCGCCTCCTACTCGACGAAGATCCAGCGGGATATCGACCTGAATTACAAGAACGTCGCAGCAGGCGGTGGCCGATACATCCTCGCGGGCCAGTTCACTTGGTTCAAGAATGCCTTCCGCCGCTTCTTCGGGCTCGGCAATCAAGCGCCCGAGGGCCACGAAACCAACTATACGTCGCGGGAAACTTTGATCCAACTGACCGCCGGCCTCAACATCAATCCGGATTTTGCCCTGCTGTGGAGCGAACGGTTTCACGACTATCGGGTGCAGGAAGGCGCTGTGACGTCGCTGCCCTTTACCAAATCAGTCTTCCCCAAACTCGACGGCATCGACGGTGCCCAAGTCGTGGGCCACAAGCTTGCATTGCGGTACGATACGCGAGATAGACAGTTGATCACGACGCGAGGGACCTACGTGATCGCCTCGGTCGAGTTGAGCCAAAACCTGCTGCACAGGGAACCCAACCGCTGGTTGCGCACGACGATCGACGCCAGGCGGTATATTCCTCACTACGATGACCAAATGGTCTTCGTCGCTCGGTTCCTCGCGGATGCGGTCAATGGTCACGGCGTGCCGTTCTTCGAGCGGCCGACCCTCGGCGGCGAAAATACGCTGCGCGCCTTCGGGCAGAGCCGTTTCATCGAGGACACCGCGCTGTTGGTGAACTTCGAAGAGCGGATCAGAGCCGGCCGCAGAGACTTCGCCGGTTACCAGATTGACCTAGAAGTTGCACCATTTCTCGATGTGGGGCGTGTCATGAACAAATTCAATTTCCATAAATTATCAGCCCCTCAAGTCAATCCCGGTGTGGGGCTGCGGGTGATCGCCCAACCACACGTCGTCGGCCGGTTGGATTTTGCCTATGGAAAGGACGGGGCCAATGTGTTCGTGGGATTGGATTATCCGTTCTGAAAGGACGGAAATGAGCCAGGCTCGCAAGATGACGGCGCTGACACAAGCTATCAACCGGGCGGCCGCTTTGTGCGCATTTGTCCTGTTGCTGACGCAGGCCGGATGCGCCGTGATACTGCTGAACGCGGCGGCGGACGGCAATACGCAAAAGGTCGTGTCGCTATTGCAGAACGGGCACCATGCCAACGAGGCCTTTCCGCTCGTCGGCACAACTCCCCTGATGCTGGCCGCGGCATACGGGCATAAACAAACGGTGAAAGCCCTTTTGGACGCAGGGGCCGATGTGAATGCCGAGGATTTCACGGGGTGGACTGCGTTGCACGCGGCGGTGTTCAAGGGGGATCCTACGATCGTCGCGCTCCTGCTCGAGCACGGCGCGTTCAAAGAGCGAAGCCGCTGGCTTTTGCTCGAGACCCCTCTGCGGGTGGCCGAACGGCTGGACCATTACGAACTCCTTCCCCTTCTGCGTCCAGCCAAGACCACCATTCCGAAAACAAACCAAGAGTCGAACGCGAGCCACATCGGCAGTGCATTTGGCCCGTAAGCGCTTCTATCACATTGCCGTTGAGACGCCGACGGGCCTTGTGCTGCTCGTTCGAGGCGTCGCCAAGCGCCGCGGGCAGGTCGCGAACCGAGTGCCGGATATTGTCCTGATCGCGGCGGTCCGCCAGGCCTGCGGTCAGGTGCGCCGTGAACCGCAACTCCGCGTTCACATCCTTGATGAGCACAACGCCCTCCTCCATGGTGGCCTAAACCAGGTCAATACAAGCGGCCACTGGCTTCAGTTCCTCATAGAGTTCGAACGCCACTTGTGGCATGGAGTCCGTAACCTACGAGTTGCCACCTAGCTGTATATAGAAGCGTGTGAACAGCGGTCCTATAGCACAGTTTCGAGCCTTGATGGTTTTTTGTTTCACGTGTCATGCATTATACCGGCTACCCATATCTGGATCAGGGAGACGAAACAACCAGTGCGATTCCGCACGCTGCGCACTGTTCACATCCGTTGAACTCGTATGAACCACGAGCGACGTGCAGAAAAGAACGTCCACTCAGCGGCGGGTTTTTTCTCCTACGACCATGGTCGGAGTGCACTAAGAACGTCTCGGCAAGAAGGAGCGACAATTGCACGGAGCGTAAAGCGTATCTCGCCCGAATTGCTCGGCGTGCCGAGGTTACATCGCCAATGCGTGGAGCAAGCGGAAGACAACCCTCAGCGACGCAGACGAGTTGGAGATCTGTGCGCTGTTAGTTAGCCAAACATGGTCGAATATTCTGGGCACACGCGGGCAACGGAGGTTGCTCCGTGAATGAGAAAGGAGGACAGGATGGATAATAGCTGAGAGGACGTCTTATGAGCACGTACCAGAGGGTTCTTGCTCGAACGTCTGCAGTGATCATAAGCGTAATTGCTGACTCGACTTTCGCCCTGAGCTGGGAACGCGGATCGGAACAGATCCTTGCTCCAAGCTCGTGGCATGTTATCACGGCTAGCGAACTGGATCGCGCAGACAACTCTCCGCAGCCGAAAGCCGCCATGGACCTCGCCGCGCAGGCATCAGCTTTCGCAAAGCGTGGTAACTATTCCGAAGCCGAACGCCTTTTAAAAACATCGCTGGAGATCACGTCCCAGGCCCTGGGCCCAGGTCATCCTCAAATCGCAACGCTTCTAATCAAACTGGGAAGCCTCTATGCTGTGCAACGTCGGTATGCCGAGGCGGAGGGCCTACTCCGGCACTCGCTGGAGATCAATGAAAAGGCGTTGGGGCCTGACCACCCGGACGTGGCAGCCAACCTCGAAGCCTTGGCCTTTGTGCTCAAGAAGCAACACCTGGAAGAGGAAGCCCGAGAAGTACAAACTCGAGCGTTTAAAATATGGTCCAAGCGTAGAGACCCTCGGAGCTTACATAGGAGCGGGCACTCTCCAGGGTGAGCCACGGCAACTTATTCGATCGCGGAAAATTCGGCCAAGACCCTGCAGGTCGGGTTTCCCGCCATAAGGCCGGTCATGAACAGGCGACCTGACCGTACGCTCAGATTATCGAGGCCTTCTTGCGATTTCTTAAATCGTCGGAACTTTTTACGGTCCGCTGTCGCTTATGGAGACAACCTCCTCTTCGACTTCTGCTGAGGCGAGCGATGCCCTCACGACCATGTCCTTCGATACCCCACCGTCGAAACGATCACATGCAGGCACACCAAAATAGCCATTGCCCTCTTCAAAGAGAAGATGGCGCCTTAGTGCATTTTCCCCTATGACTGAATGGGCCAATCTGGCACACCGTGCCGACCTGTCACAACACGACGCGCATAATTCTTTGCGTGTCCCCGACACAAGCCCTATGCCCACGCCCTTTGTCATGGCAGGATCATGGTCGACAATCTGTTTGAAGTATGCGTATGCAAGCAAGCCCGCATCAAAGCCCGGGTTTTCTTCGGCCTACAGAATTTACCTGCTTGTAACACACAATTTACGAGTTCGTTACCGAGTGGGCTCATGCAATGCACTTCCGGAAACTCGCGTGCCGCGATGGGCGCGGCAGCGGTACCGCATCTCGACACTGCGGTCGATAACCGGAAGGGAGGTCTTATGCCGAGGGGCATGGTTGCGGGGGTGTTGGCGATTGTTCTCAGTGTGGCATCCGGCATTCAGTCGCACGCTGTGGCCCAGGAGAGAACCGATCAGGCCCAATCCCGGGAACGGAGTGTGTGGAATCCGTTGACCTGGAAATGGGTGCCGACCGAAGAAGAGATTCAAAAATACCGGCGGAGCTGGAATCCCATGACCCACGGGCCGATCCTGAACACGGGCATTGATATCCAACCGAAGGGCCAATTCCTTGTCCAACCATTCGTGTTCGGCGAGATCGGGCACGACAGGTTTACGAATCAATTCGGCACGACCACGACGGATTCGCCTTTTCATCTGAGAGCCGTTGCGCCGACGTTGATCTTCGCCTACGGCATCACCGACCATTTCGAACTCAATGTGGCTCCATCGTGGATCTGGTTCAATTCCAGTCAAGCTCGCGATTCCGACGGGCGAATGATCCAGGAAGAAAATGATGTCGGCGACACGACGATCTATCTCAAGTACCGCCCCATTGTCCAAGATCCCGATACGGCGCGTCCCTCCGTCACGATCTACAACGGCGTGACGCTTCCCAGCAGTCAATGGTTTGGAACGAAAGGGATCCCCGGAGGCTTCTCGCCACTCGGACGCCTGCCGGGAACCAAATTCGGCGGGCTCTCGTTCACCGAAGGCATTCTGCTCCGAAAAAACCTGAATCCTTTTCGGCTCAACGCAGGGCTCTATTATTCGTACACCGCGCCGGGAAGCACGGCCGGCATGAACACCTACAACGGCGACATCGTGAACACGCGCTTCATCGTCGAATACATCGCCAACGAGCAACGTGGCCTGGGATTCAATTTGGAGTTCGTGACGCTCCACGGTCTTCCCTTTCGCTTGGACGGCCACGATCTCAATATCAAGCCGACGAGTTTCAATCTGATCGGCATCGAACCATCCATTCAATATAAGTTTTTCCACAACTCGAACGGGGCGTTGGTCGGCGCGGCCGGCGTGCTTTTTTCGATTGCTGGTCAGAACAATATCGATGCGATGTACCCGAACATCTCTCTCTATTACTATTGGAGTAAAGGCAAGGTCATGATGAGGTAGTGCTCCCTTCCGCACAGTGCGCGCCGTGCGGTTCCGCTCGCTGACAACGCGCACCCCACAAGAACGTCCATGATATCAGCCCTGATTTGTAATGGCACGCCCGTTGCTTCGGTCAGGACACGAAGCTGAGTATCGCGAACGACTTACAGGGAGCGTAACGTGCGGACATGGCTCAAACCTGATCCGAAACAATGGGGCGACCGAGAGCTGTTCTGGATCCTGCTGGCGCTGGTGGCGCTGTTTGTCTGGGGAAGTCAGGTCCTAGCCGCTGAAGTCATGGCGTTGTGAGCGGGATCGTCTCACTGATCGCGCCGGCAGTTCGCCCTCATATTTGCCTTCTCTGGGATAACCGGAAATATCCCCCCTCGCCGGCCGGTTCGCCATGGCACTTGAGGCATTCCCTTTCGTAGTCGATCGGATCGACGAGCCGTAGCGCGGTCCCATTGTCGACCATCTCGCTGATCGGCCGAGCCGGGGCGGGCTGCTCGGCCAGCCGCCGCAAGATCTCCGCCTCGTGCGCGTCCGGTGCGTTCTTCAGATTTCTCGGCAGATTTCTCGGATGGAGTGTCGTCTGTTTCAGCCGGACAGGCGATCGGCTGGAAAACCGGAGCGCCGCCTGACTGCCGAAGGTCGCAGGGATAAAGTTCTTGTAGCCGACTCCCCGCGATTGATCACCAATTGCGCATCGACCACGACTTCTTTACTCGCTTCAAGCAGCCCGAGTAGCCACTCCCTCGCCGATGAAGGAATCGTCGCCGACCCCGGGCGGTTCTCCGCCGGAACAGCAGGGGCCGCCCTGCGCGTCAGGTCCAGCATACGCTTCCTGACTTTCCGATCGCTGGCGGTCCTTCGCAGCCTCCGCGTCGCCGGCTTGCCAAGGCCAACCGAAGACAAGACCGGCGGGGCGGACCACAAGGCCGACCCCGCCGGTCACACTAATGCCCGCGTTCTTCTCGGCTATGGTGCGGTCGGCGGGGTGATCTCCGTCTGCGGTATCTCGACCTTCCACGGGGTGTGCGGCATCAGGGGCGCGGGCTTGGCGTCCGGCTTGGCGACGAGCACGGCGATGGCCCCGCGCAGGGCGCCGGTCAACGAGTGGGTGACGAGCGGGTAGGCGCCTTCCGATTCGACGACCACGTCGAACGTCGCGGCGCTACCGGGACCGACGACATAGGTCTGCACGCCGCTTAACTTGTTGGCCGGATTGCCGCTCTCATAGACGTTGTCCCAAATTTCTCCGATCGGGTGAAACGCAGAAAACTCATTGGGGCCAGCGTTGACGAAATAGATCCTGACCCGTTCGCCCGGCTTGGCCTCGAGGGCATGTCCTCCCGTGACGAACGGATGGTACTTGAAGACTCCGCCGTTGAAGACGATGTGATCGAATTTCCGGTCGAACATGCCCTGCACGTCGTCCGGATTCTTGAACAACTCCGACTGGATCAGCACGTACTCCCGGTCCGCCTTGGGCAAAGCTTTCGGATTCTTGGGATCCACGATGATCGCGCCGAACATCCCGCGGGCGACGTGCTGGATCATCGGGGGCGCCCCGCAGTGATAAAAAAAGACGCCGGGCTTCTTCGCGACATACGTGTAGCTGATCTCCTCGCCGGCATTGATGGCCCGGTAGTTCTTCAGGAAATCGATCTCGGCGGCGTGGAAATCCATGGCATGGGGATTCTTGTTGGTCGCCGGGTTCTTCAGCGTGAATTTGATGGTGTCGCCTTCAGTGACGCGCACCACCGGACCTGGGAACTGTCCGTTGAAGGTCCAGGCCTTGTAGCGCTCTCCGACGCCGTCGACGATCACGTCGGTCTCGACGGCGGTCATCTCGATTTCGTGAGTCTTGGCCGATGCCTCGTGAAACGGCGCGCCAGCCACCCATACGCTCAGGCTGGAGAGGAGTGCTGTCGTATATCCCAGGCGACGGCTGTTCTGCAGAGCTGTGAACAACATTGGACGTGTCCTCCTGAATTATTGATGGCATGCCGACTGTGACCAAACCGTGACGCGGGAGGATAGACGGTCCCGGCGGCGCATTCTATGATCTAAGTCATATTTCGAGGTGCGCCGGCACAGGCGGAACTCAGCGGCGGGCGGCGAGAGGATCGGCGGCGAGGTGCTTCAAACCGGCCAGATCGCGGATCACGATTTGCTTGGCACCGCCGGACACCAGCTTGGCGCGTTTAAAGCGGCTCATGATGCGGATCGCGGTCTCGACCGTAATGCCGACCATGTTCGCCAAATCCTGACGGGTCAATCGTACTGCGAGGCGAAATCCGTTCGATTCCCGGACGCCGACCCGTTCGGCCAACTTCACCAACAGCGACGCCAACCGCTGGTCGGCGCGGTCGAGCGCCAGGATCTTGGCGTTTTCCTGCGCCTCGTTCAGGCGCTTGCCCAGGTACTGGATCACTTCCAACGCCGCGTCGGGATTGCGGCGCAGCATCGCGAAATAGGATTTCTTGCTCACGCGGAGGATGCTGACGTCGCACAGAGGCTCCGCGCTGCCCGGATGAGGGGCTCCGTCGAACACCGCGGCCTCGCAGCAGAACAGGTCGCCGGGCATGAGGACCTTGAGCGTGCATTCCTTTCCCGACGGGGAGGATTTGACGCACTTGACCGCGCCTTCTTTGAGAATGTGGAAATACTCGGCCGGATCGCCCTCGCGGAAAATATATTCGCCCTTCCGATAGCGGGTCTCGACGACTTCCCCGGCCAGGCGACGGCGGTCCCGCTCATTGAGCAGGTCGAAGAGGGGGATCCGCCGCAGAGGGTCCGTCGACGTCATCGCCGGCTGTTATTTGACGATCCGCTTGGCTGTTTCCACGATCGAGCGCGCGCCGATCCCGAAACGGTCGATCAACTCCTCGGGCTTCCCGCTGCGGGGAATCTCCCGGACCGCCAGCTTGTGAACCCGGATGCCTTCCGAGCCGAGCGCGTTCAACACCGCATCGCCGATCCCGCCGTGCTCGTAGTGGTCCTCCACCGTCAGCACGCGGCCCTGTGTGGCGCGGGCGCTGTCCAGCAAGGTGGCGCGATCGATGGGGGCCACGCTGTAGAGGTCGATGATCCGCACCGCAATGCCGTCCGCCTTGAGCTGGGCATGCGCCTTCAGGGCTTCGAAGAGCGTGACCCCGGCGGCCACGATCGTCAGCTCGTCCGAAGGGCTCTGCCGAACGACCTTGGAGCCGCCGATCTGAAACATTTCGTCGTTCCCGTACAACACGGGCGACTTGGGCCGGCCGGCCCGGAGATAGACCATCCCGCGATGCCGCGCGGCGGCTTCGACCAAGCGGTGCATGGACACGGCGTCCGACGGGTAGAGGACCGTCACGCCGGGCTGCGCGGCCATCATCGCGATGTCTTCGAGGCCCATTTGCGACGGGCCGTCCTCGCCGATGCTCACCCCGACGTGAGTGCCGACCAGCTTGATATTGGCTTGGCTGATCGCCGCCATGCGGATGAAATCATAGGCGCGGGTCAGGAAACAGGCGAAGGTCGCTGCGAAGGGGATCTTGCCGCAGGCGGCGAGACCGACGGCGGCGCCGATCATATTTTGCTCGGCGATGAAATGCTCGAAGAACCGGTCCGGAAACTTTTTGCCGAATTTCTCCGTGTAGGTGGAGTTTTTCACGTCGGCGTCCAGCGCCACGACCAGGGGGTGAACTTCACCAAGGGCGACCAGCGCCGAACCGAACGCTTCGCGCGTCGCGACCTGATCGGTCGGCTTGTACGACGGCGGCGCCATCGCGCCGGCCGCCTTGGCGCCGTTCATGGCCGCAGCCGGCCGCGTGATCTGCGGTTCCGGTGCGCCCGGCTTCAACCGGCGCGTCAACTCTTCGATCGCCCGGTTCGCCTCGTCGCCCTTCTTCAGCGCCTTGCCGTGCCAATCCGGCTTGTCCTCGACGAACGAAATGCCGCGGCCCTTGAAGGTGCGGGCGAGCACCACCGTCGGTTTACCCTTGGTCCGCGCAGCTTCGTCGAAGGCGTCGAGCAACGCCGGAATATCGTGCCCGTCCACGATGATGGCATGCCAGCCGAATCCGGCCCAACGCGATCGGTACCCTTCCATATCGTGCTGCAACATCGTCGGATCGCTCTGGCCGAAGCGGTTTACATCCACGACGGCGCAGAGATTGTCGAGTGCGTACTGGCGGGCGATTTCGACCGCTTCCCACACCGAACCCTCCACCGACTCGCCGTCGCCCAAGAGGACGTAGGTCCGATAGTCGGCCTTGTCGAGATACTTGGCGTTCAGCGCCATGCCCACGCCGGCGGATAAACCCTGGCCCAACGAGCCGGTCGCGACATCCACGAACGGAAGCCGGGGAGTCGGATGGCCTTCGAGATCGGAGGTCAACGTGCGCAGCTTGAGCAACTCGGCCTTGTCGAACAGGCCGGCTTCGGCCCAGGCGGCGTACAGCAGCGGCGCGGCGTGCCCCTTCGACAGCACGAACCGGTCGCGGTTGGGATGCTTCGGATCTTTCGGATCGTACCGCATGACCGCGAAGAACAACGTCGCGACGATATCGGCCGCCGAACAGCAGCTCGTCGGGTGGCCGCTGCCGGCCTCCGTCGTCGCGCGCACGCTCTCGATCCTCAGATGGGTGGCCTTGTTCTGCAGCATCGTGACAAACTCGGGAGTCACGGTCGCACGTGAAGCCATATTTACTCCTTTCGGGCGTCTCAGGCTATGACGATGTCCGGCATGATTCCGCTGCGGCAGGAAGTATCGACTCGGCTGAGGCTAACAGAAGGCATCCGGTGGAGTCAACGAACGCGGAGGCGCCGCACGTCGAACCTTCCCGACGGATTGCGCAAGACGGCCGTTCACTGCATAATGCGCCCGGCAGGAGCAGACGGACCTTCCGTTCCCTCGCACGACCCTCGCCGTACCGCCTGCCTCAGGATCACGTCCGGTCTCGCGGGATCGACACGGTCCACGGCTTCGTTTCTGCGCGATCGAGCGTGATCTGGACGAACGGCCATGTTGTGAAACGAAGGAACGCTCATGTCCCATTTGACGCTGGCATTGATCATCTTCGGAACCGCGTATCTGGCGATCGTCACCGAACGGATTCACAAAACCATCGTGGCGCTGTTCGGCGCCGCGCTGATGATCGGTTTCGGCGTGGTCACTCAGGAAGAGGCTTTCCATTCTCAGGAATACGGGATCGACTACAATGTGATCTTTCTGCTGATCGCGATGATGGTGATCATCAACATCACGCGGAAAACGGGACTGTTCGAGTGGCTGGCCATCTGGGCGGCGAAACGGGCGAAAGCCCGGCCGTTCCGGATGATGACGCTGCTCGCCGTCATTACGGCCGTGCTCTCCGCCTTTCTAGACAACGTGACCACCGTCCTCTTGATGGCGCCGGTCACGTTGGAGATTTCGAAACGCCTGGATGTGAATCCCATCTCCTTCCTGGTGACCGAGGCGCTGGCGTCCAACATCGGCGGCACCGCCACGCTGGTCGGCGATCCACCCAACATTATGATCGCCAGCAAAGCGGATCTGAGCTACGTGGAGTTTCTGATCATGCTCGGGCCGATCGTCCTCGTCATCATGGCGGTGTTCATCGCCGTGCTGTGGCTGATCAGCGGCAGAACCATGAAGGTCTCGCCCGAGCGCCGACAGGCCATCCTGGCCATGAACGAACGGGACGCCATCCGCGACCGACCCCTGCTCATCAAGTGCTTATGGCTGTTGGGGCTCACGACGCTGGGATTCTGCGTGCACGGGCTGGTTCACCTGGAACCGGCGACGGTGGCCCTGCTGGGCGCGAGCCTGTTCATGCTGGTCGGCCACGGCCACGACGCGGTGTCCGGCGCGGGCGAACTCGACTATCTGACCGAGGTCGAGTGGAAGACGATTTTTTTCTTCATCGGTCTGTTCATCTTGGTCGGCGGGCTGGTCAAAGTCGGCGCGATTCGCTATCTCGCCGACCAATTGGTTCATGTCACGAAGGGCAACGTCGCGGGCACGACATTCGCCGTACTGTGGGGATCGGCCGTGCTGTCCGCCGTCGTGGACAACATTCCGTATGTCGCTGCGATGAATCCGCTGATCATCGACCTGGCCCGTTCGATGCATCCCGAGATCACCGAGCACGCCGTGCTGGTCCATCAACCGGACATCCTGCCGCTGTGGTGGGCCTTGGCGCTGGGCGCCTGTCTGGGCGGAAACGGCACGATGATTGGGGCGACCGCCAACGTCGTGATCGTCGACCTGGCCAGGCGCGCCGGGTACACCATCAGCTTCTGGCGGTTCATGGCGTTCGGGTTTCCGATCATGGTCGGTTCGGTGCTCATCAGCACGATCTACCTGTGGCTGCGTTTCTTTCTCTGATCCACTCCGAGGTGCGCGATCCGGCTGGCGCCCGGCTTAGCCGTGACATCCGCCCGGCGCTCTTCGCGGACCGACGGGACCGAATCGGTGGACCAGCATCAGGTCGAATTGCTGATCATCTTGGCCCTGGCGATGGGCAGTTATGCCCTGGCCGATGCGCGGCATACCTCGGGCCCAATCGCCGTGGTAGTGGCGGGCCTGTTCATCGGCAATCACGGCCGCCATTTCGCCATGTCCGACACAACCCTTGAGTACTTGGACACGTTTTGGGAACTGGTCGATGAACTCCTCAACGCCGTATTGTTCGTCCTGATCGGCCTGGAGGTGCTGGTGTTGAGCTTCCGGCCTCAATACCTCGAGGCCGGGCTCATCGCGATCCCCGTCGTGCTGCTGGCGCAGGCGGTCAGCGTCGGCATGCCGATGCGGCTGTTCAGCCTGCTGCGGCTGGTCGACCGTGAAGGCATGGGGGGCATGATCTGGGACGGCCTTCGCGGCGGCATTTCCGTCGCCCTGGCCCTGTCCCTTCCATCAGGCGAAACCCGCGACGCGCTGTTGACGATCACGTACGCAGTCGTCGCCTTTTCCATCCTCGTTCAAGGCTTGACGCTGGGCCGCGCAGTCTCCCTGACTTCGCGCCCGTCCGCCGCAGGCTAGCCGGGCCGGCACGGAGCATAACCGTCATGGGTCAACCGAGACTCGGGAAGCGTTCTTCGTCGATCGTGAATTCGGGGCTGAACGTTGAACGGTCCGCGCATCACTTATCACCCATCACTTCTTTCCTGTTGACTACGAGCACCTTGAACGGCGCGCTGGCTTCGCCCATGTACAGCGACCGGTGCGGGAAGGGGATTTCGATGCCTTGCGCATCAAAGGCCTTTTTCAACCGGCGCCGATATTCGCGTCCCACGTTCCACTGCTCGATGGGTTTGGTCTTGATCCGCGCCTTGATCGTCACCTCCGATTCGCCGAAATTGTCGACGCCGAAAATCTCCATCGGCTCGAGGATCTTCTCGCCGAACACCGGGTCCCGGCGCATTTCTTCCGCCACTTGGCGCATCACCTCGACGACGCGATCTGTGTCCTCCTTGTAGGCGACGCCCACATCGATCACATAGGCCGACCATTCCTTGGTCATGTTGGACAGGGTCGTAATGGTGCCGTTAGGAAACACATGGACCACTCCGGCCAGATCCCGCAACACGATCGTGCGGAAGGTGATCGCCTCGACCAGCCCGCCGGTGCCGTTGATGATGGCCACGTCTCCGACTCTGACTTGATTTTCCAGCACCATGAAGAACCCGCTGATCAAGTCGCGGACGAGGTTTTGCGCACCGAAGCCGATAGCCAGGCCGAGGATGCCGGCGCCGGCCAAAATGGGCGTGATGTCCAAGCCGATCTGAGCTAACGCCATGACCACCACCACGCCCCAGATCAACGCCAAGGCCACCGTCTTCAGAAGGCCGGTCAGCGTCGTCACCCGCTTTCTGGCGGCTCCGGGAGTCGTTTCGGTCGCTTCCCCCGCTTTGATCAGAATCGCTTCCAGATGGCGGATGCCGGCGCGGAGAAATCGCGTCAAGATGTAGCCCGCCACCAGGATGACGAGGATGCGCAGGCTCGCCTGTGAAGCCGTCGCGACGGCGGTCATGATCCACGGAGTCATGTCCTGCAGGGAAATCGCGTTCATGCTTGCTCCTCCATTGGTTGTCCGCGAGAGGGCTTTGGAACCGAGCCGCAGGACATTGGCCGTCAGACGGCGCGGCCGAGGCAGTCGAGGATCGCCAGGTTCCAGCCCGACGGTCCGATGCCCGGAGCCTTGACGAGATCGGGCAGCATCACGGCCGGATCATAGGAGCCGTCCGGTTTCTGGACCAGAATGGGCCGATCCACGGCGGCCAGCAGCGCAAGATCGTTCTCGCTGTCTCCCACTCCGATCGTGACCAAAGCTCCAGCGGGTCCTCCGCTCCCGCGGCGATAGCAGTCGATCAGGATGCGACAGGCCTTGCCTTTGTCCGAATCGCCGGTGAGATGGTGAAACCGTCCCCCTGTGACGCAGCGAAGGCCCCGGCTTTCAGCCTGACGCGCGACGTCTTTCAACAGCTCAGCCGGTCCGTCGATGAGAAACGGCTCATCGTAGTCCCGTTGTTTCGCCAGCACGGCATCGGCCAAGGAGAGCCCGGTCCGTTCGGCGATTTCTCCCGCCGACATGTCGCCGAATCCCCGCAAGGGATGTCCCATCGTCTGCGCGATTTCCTTCAGCGCGGCGCGCAACTGCGCGTAGGGGACACCCAGTTCGATGACCTGGTGGCTGCCGCGCAGGACCGCCCCTTCGAGCGGGAAGTCGAAATATCCCTTGGGAATGAAAATGCCTCCCCCGTTTTCGGTAATGAACGGGTGGCGGACGTCCAACCGAAAGCAGAGCGGCTCGATTTCCGCGCGGGTCTTGCTCGATACCGGAATCAGCGGAATGTCCCGGATCCGAAGCTCGTGCAGAGCCTCACGCGCCGCCTCGTAGGAATAGGTCCGCGCATCGAGCAGGCAGCCGTCCAGATCGCTGAAGACTATCAGGCGGGTCATAGGTCATCGGATTCACGAGCCGATGACCAGCACCTTACTGGAAGTGTTCGCGGTTCCGCAACCGCCCGGGCTAGGAGGGGGAAGCGCGGAAAAGGATGTCTTTAATCCGGGAGGGGAAAAGGCGACGAACAAAGCCACCATGCCGATCGTAATCGTCGCGAAAGGATCACGGCGTCGCGCTCACTTCGTCCGAGTAGCCGCTCTCTCCGGCGCTGTTATAGGCGGTGACGGCGAAGTAATAGGTCGTTCCGGGTTGCAGATTGGCTACTGTGTAGGTCGTGCTCAGGCCGGCGTTCGCATAGGTCTGATACTGTCGCGAGGAAGTCCCGTAATACACGTTGTAACCCTGGACGCTGGGATCATTGACCGGATCCCACGCCAATGTGGCGGTCGCTCCGGTCGGTCCGGCGCTCGTCATGATTTCCGGGCTTGACCCTTCCGCTCCGCCTCCGCACGCCGCGAGCGATGCGCCAAACAGCAGGAGCGCCCCGATCGCCGTGAGCCGCGGCAGCGTGTGCAAAAGACGGCGGCATCTCCTTAGTCTTTCCATCAATACTCCCTCGACTGTCGACTGCCCGACGCGAGAGCCAACATCACTCCCGCGGCGATCAGTACGACGAAAAGCTTCATTGTCGTTCCTCGGCCATCCGACTCACAGTTGTGCGGAACCAAGCAAAGGCGATGCCGACACTGCGACCACCGAGAGGTCGCTCCAGACGCGCGAAAGTGATGAAGTGGGAACGGCACCCTTTCGCATCGATGCAGGCAGTTCCCTGCGGTCACCAGATAGCGATTCCGCATCCTGTTGATCTTGCGTGAAAGAGCACTCGTATGATTTCCCCTACACGCGAGAAGGCGTGAAACGAGCGTTCGTTGAGGAGGGTGAGAGGCTGATCAGTTCGGGCTAAGGGGTTAAAGGCCCGCTGATCGGAGGAGGTTCAGGGGTGGGAACCGGTTTGCCTTCCTGCGGCAAAAACCGGAAATGCGTCACGGCGTAGGAGACGGGTTGGCCGACCTCGAACCGGCATTGCCGGAATTCTTCCTTGTTCATACGCGAGCGGAGGATCAACCCATCGCTGGTCTCGATTTCGAGTCGATACGCCACCCCGAGAAAATACACGTGCCTCAGTCTAGCCTGTTGGCGAAAGCGGGCGGGGTCCTCCGACACCTTCACATAATAGGGACGGAATCCCACCAGCAGACGTTGGCCGTCTTGGAAACCCGGGGCCGGAAATTCCAACGAGCCGACCCGCACCTGTCCGTTCTTGACCTCGCCTTCCAGGATGTTCATAGACCCGATGAACCGGGCGACAAATTCCGAAGCCGGCTCCTCATAGACCTCGGCGGGCGATCCTACTTGTTCGAGTCGGCCTTTGGAAAACACGATGATGCGATCGGAGACCTCCATCGCCTCTTCCTGGTCGTGAGTCACAAACAGACTGGTCACGTTGAGATCGTCGTGGAGGCGGATCAGCCACTCGCGCAGCTCCTGTCGCACCTTCGCATCGACGGCGCCGAACGGTTCGTCCAAGAGCAGGACGCTGGGCCGCGGCGCCAGCGCCCGGGCGATGGCCACACGCTGCCGCTGACCTCCGGATAACTGGTGTGGGTAACGGCGTCCGAGTCCTTCCAGCCCCATCAATCGCAACAGCTCCGTCACCCTCGCCTCGACGTCCGACCGCCGCCACTTTTGGATCTTCAACCCGAACGCGACGTTGTCGAAGACGGTGAGGTGCTTGAACAGCGCGTAATGCTGAAACACGAAGCCGATGTTGCGCTGCTGGACCGGCAGGTCGTTCACCCGCCTGCCGTCGATGAAGATCTCTCCGGAGGTCGGCGTTTCCAGCCCGGCGATGAGCCGGAGCACCGTCGTCTTGCCGCTGCCGCTCGGCCCCAGCAGGCCGAGCAATTCGCCTTCCCGAACGGCGAAGGACACGTCGGAGACTGCCGGCACCGACCCGAACCGTTTGGAAAGCTCCCGCACCTCGATCTTCATGGCATGCCGTGGCCGATCAGGCTTGCTGCGCCGCAGCGGCGCGGGACTTGGCAATTTCCAGCACCGTCAGGATTCCGAACGACACAGCCAGCAGCGTGAAGGCCACTGCGTTGGCGGCGACGTAATTGAAATCGACGTAACTTTGATAGATGTGCAGCGTCGCGGTCTGGGTCAGCATGAGAATATTGCCCGAGACCACCAACACCGCGCCGAACTCCCCGATCGCCCGCGCGACGGTCAAGGTCGCTCCGTAGATCAACCCCCAGCGCAGCGACGGCAGGGTGACTCTCAGGAAGACCTGCCATTCGTTGGCTCCCAAGGTCCTGGCGGCTTCTTCGCTCTCGGCGCCGATCGTCTGCAAGAGAGGGGTCAGTTCGCGGACGACGAACGGAAAGGTGACGAACAACGTGGCGAACACCATAGCCGGCAGCGCGAAGAGCACTTTAATTCCCGCCGCGCCAAGTAGGGTTCCAAGCATGGTCTCAGGACCGAAGAGCAGGATGAGCATGAACCCGGCGATGACGGGCGACACAGCGAAGGGCAGGTCGATGACGCCGCTGAGGAGCGTTCGGCCGAGGAACCGCTGGCGCGTCAGCACCAGGGCGGTCATCGTGCCGAACACGACGTTCACAACCAGGACGATCGCCGTGATTTCCGCCGTGAGCGCGAACCCGTGCACCGCTTCCGGCTTCGTGATCTCCTGCCAAAACGCCGTGACGCCCTCGCCGAAACTCTGGGCCGAGAGATACGCGATGGGGCCGATCAGCAGCACCCCAAAGTAGAGCCAGACGGTTGTAATGAGGAATTGTTTCATTGCGCCATTGACGATCTGATGACTGACGGAGGACCTCGTTATGTGGGCGTCATTCCACGGGCTCAATGCCGCAATGACTCATGCATTCAATGACCTTCTTCACAAATCGCTCACTGGCTAAATGATTCGATCGTCAATGGCCCGCTGCGCTGTGAGCGCAGAAACGCAGGTAGCCGTTCCCCCGGCGGACGGGTCAACCGCTCCAACAAGACGAGGGCCAGGAAGGAAATCACCAGAACGACGATGGAGACCGACGTCGCTCCCTGCGGGTTATAGCTTTCGATCTCGCCGTAGACATAGACCGATGCGACTTGGGTCTTCATCGGAATATTGCCCGCCACAATCACGATCGCCCCGAACTCGCCCAGGGCCCGCACGAACGTCAAAAAGACGCCGGTCAGCAGGCCCGGCAACACCGACGGCACCGTCACTTTCCGGAAGGTGGTCCAGGGACTCGCCCCCAAGGTGAACGCCGCTTCTTCTTGCTCCCGCTCCAGTTCCATGAGCACCGGCTGCAGGGCGCGGATCGTAAACGGCATCGTGACGAACAGCATGGCGAGGACGATGCCCGGCTTGTCGTACAGAACGGCCAGCCCTCGGTCCTGGAGCCAGGCGCCGAGAATGCCGGTCGGGCCGTAGATCGCCGCGATCATCAGACCTGCGACCAAGGTCGGAACGGCAAACGGCAGATCGACCAAGGCGTTCAGCACCCACTTGCCGGGGAACTCATACCGGACGAGCACGACCGCCGAGACCGTTCCGAACACCGCGTGGATCGCCGTGGTGACGACGGCCGCCTCCAGGGTCAGCGCCAGGGCCGCGAACGCCTGCGGCTGCGTCACGTCCTCGACGAACCTGCCGGGCCCTGCGACCAACGCCTCGCGACCGAGAGCCGACAGCGGCAGCAGAATCAGACAGACCACGTAGCCGACGGCGGCGGAGCGAAGCGCAAGCTGGATCACCGTGCGTGACGTCATGCGCTCATCCGCCTCTGGCCAACTCTTCCACGGCCTTGGTCCAGAGTCCTTGCGGACCGAAGAGGTGCGCGCTGATCTTGTTCCAGCCCCCGAGATCGGCGACGGTAAACAGATCGGCGGGACGGGGCAAGGCTGCGCTCGCGGGAATCGTCGCCGACCGATTCACCGGTCGAAAGCCGAATTCCGCAAATGCGGCTTGGGCTTCGTCGCCGTGCAAAAACGCGACGAACGCTTCCGCCACGTCGCGCACCCTATGGCGATCGACATGGCGATCCACGAGCGCGACCGGATTCTCGATCAGCAACGTCTCAGCCGGAACGATGATCTCGTACGGGCGCCCGCTCCTGACCCGGGGCAGGAGCTCGTTCTCGTACGTCACGATCACATCGCCCACGCCGCGCTCGAACGTCGTCACGGATTCGCGCCCGCTCTTGTCCATCACCTTGACGTTCCGCTGAATCCGCTTCAGCAGTCCGGACGCATAGGCTTCGGCCTCGGCTCCGCCCGACGGCCGGCCCGCACCGGGCCGCTGCGCTCCCAGCTTGAGCCCGGCTCCGTAGATCGCGATGATATCCCACATGGCGCCCCCCGATGTTTTGGGATTGGGGTACAGCACCTCGACGCCAGGCCGAGCCAGATCTTCCCAGGTCTTGATGCCTTTGGGATTCCCTTTTCTCGTCCCGAACGCGACCACCGACGTCGTGATGATGCCGCCGTGAGGTCCTTTGCGCCAATCATGGGAGATCGCGCCGGTCTTGACGATTTGATCGAGGTCGCTTTCGAGGGACAGCGCCGCCACGTCCGCCTCGAACCCTCCGATGATCGCCCGCGCCTGCGCGCCCGAAGCCCCGTAGGAGCTGCGCACACGGACCGTTTGCCCGGTCCGTTGTTTCCAATACCGCTGGAAGGCGGGGATGATCTTCCGTTCATAGGCTTCCTTCGGCACGCTGTACGCGGCCAGTATGAGTTCGCGCGTGTCTTCGGCCGAGATCGGGGCAGCCGGAAGGAGCAGTATTCCCAACAGACCGGCCAGCATTCGACCGGCCGTCCGGATCGGGCTAGGCTTTCGCTTCATACCCTTCCCGCGGCCGTTTGGTTCCCTTGCCCTTGGCGAATTCGCTGAGCGTGTAGTTGTCGAGAATGTCGGCGATGGCGTTCCGCACTTCCAGCATGACGTCCTGAATCGGGCAACGCGTTTTTTCGGCATAGGGGCAGTCGCGACACTTCTGGTAGGCGGTCTTGCTGACGCAGCCGAGCGGCGCCAACGGCCCGTCTAAAATCCGAATCACCTGACCCAGCGTGATTTCATCTGGGGATTTAATCAGCGTGTACCCGCCGTTGACGCCGCGGCGGCTCGCCAGGAGTCCCGCCCGTTTGAGAGCCAGAAGAATCTGTTCGAGAAATTCCAGGGGGATGTTTTGACGTTTGGCAATCTCCTGGCGCAACAGGACGGAACGGTTGTGATGGGCGGCCAGTTCTAGGAGGGCTCGAAAGCCGTATTCGCTTTTCTTCGAGAACTTCATGGAAGGGAAGTGTACAGAAGTAAAGTGAGTTCATCAAGTTTCAATACAATGAACCTCTCCGGTTCGACCGGTGATGAATCTCGTCGAGCAACCGCTTCGTCGAACGGCCGACCCACCGTCCGCTCCACCGCATCCTTCTGTAGGTTCCGCGCACCTTGTCCGGCTTGACTCTCCCTATATTTCTTGTTAGCTTGGCACTCGCCTGAACGATCGTTCACCGCCGCCGTCAGTCCCCGAAGAATGGACCGTTTGTGACCTTCCAGGACCTGATTCTCTCCCTCCACCGCTATTGGGCCGATCAGGGTTGTGTGATCCATCAGCCTTATGATCTCGAAATGGGAGCCGGCACGTTTCACCCCGCGACGTTTCTGCGTGCGTTGGGGCCGGAACCCTGGCGGTCGGCATACGCGCAACCATGCCGCCGTCCGACCGACGGACGCTACGGGGACAATCCCAACCGGATGCAGCACTACTACCAGTATCAAGTGGTGCTGAAGCCCTCTCCCGACGACATCCAGGCGCTCTATCTCGAAAGCCTGACCAGCCTCGGCATCGATCCAGCCAAACACGACATCCGGTTTGTGCAGGATGACTGGGAATCTCCCACGCTAGGCGCCTGGGGATTGGGGTGGGAGGTGCGGCTTGACGGAATGGAGATCACGCAGTTCACGTATTTCCAGGAGATCGGCGGCATCGAACTGAATCCGATCACCGTCGAAATCACGTACGGGACCGAACGCATCGCGATGTATCTGCAGCAGGTCGACAATGTGTACGATCTGGCTTGGACGGAGTCGGTCTCGTACGGCGACATTCACCACGAAACCGAAGTCCAATTTTCTCGGTATAACTTTGAACAGGCGGACGTAGGCATGCTGATGTCCGCCTTTCAAGCGTTCGAAGCCGAATGCCGGAAGCTCCTGGCGTGCGACCTGACGCTCCCGGCCTACGACTACTGCATCAAAACCTCGCACCTGTTCAACCTGCTCGATGCGCGGGGCGCGATCAGCGTGGCGGAACGGACGGGGTACATTGCGCGGGTCCGCGGACTCGCCCGGCAATGCGCCGAACGGTATATCGCCGAACGGGAAGCCATGGGGCATCCGCTGCTGACGCGTTCGCCCGCAGACGGCAACGCGCCAGCCGCGCGACGGATCAAGACCGGCGCGAAACCGTCCCCTGTACGCCGATGAAGAAATCCGCCAACAAGCGACCGGCAGCGGGACGCTCGTCCGGCAAACAGTTCCCTCCCGCAGAGACTGCGGCGGAGCTGCTCCTTGAAATCGGGACCGAAGAATTGCCGTATCAGTTCATTCCTCCGGCGCTTCAAGCCCTCAAAGATTCGGCCGAGCGCCTGCTTAAGGAACAACGCCTCGCGTGCGGAGCCATCCGCACCCTCGGAACGCCGAGGCGGTTGGTCCTGGTCGTCGACTCGCTGGCCGCTCGACAATCTGCGGCGGTCAAGGAAACCGTGGGGCCGTCCAAGGCCGCCGCCTTTGATCCCGCCGGTCAGCCGACGAAGGCCGCTCTGGGCTTCGCCGCCTCGCAAGGGATTTCCGTCCAAGATCTGCAGATTCGTCAGACTCCCAAAGGCGACTACGTCTTCGCCATCAAGGAGGAGCAGGGCCTCCCGGCCCACCACGTTCTGACCGAGCATCTGCCGCGCCTGATCGGCGGGCTCTCGTTTCCGAAGTCGATGCGGTGGAACGACACGGGAATCAGGTTCGCGCGCCCGATCCGGTGGCTCGCCGCCCTCTATGGAGGCCGTGTCCTGCCCATCGAAGTGGGCGGTATCAGGGCCGGCAATCGCAGCTTCGGCCATCGCGTGGCGACGCAGAGAACCCGACGTCCGTCTCAAGGGTTTCGCGTCACGGGTTTCTCCCAGTACTTGAAAGACGCCGAGCGCCACGGCGTGATCGTCGATCAGGATCGCCGCCGCCAGATGATCGTGGAGCAATTAGCGGAACTGGCGAGGGCCGCTAAAGGGCGGTTGCATCGCGATGAGGAATTGTTGGACCAAGCTGTCTATACGGTGGAGTGGCCCAACACGATCCTGGGCGGGTTCAAACCCCAGTATCTGTCGCTGCCCAAAGAGATTCTGATGACCGCCATGAAGGAGCATCAAGGCTATTTTTCCTTAGTGGATCGGAAGGGCGCCCTCCTCCCGAAGTTTTTGGCCGTCACCAATATGAAGTTGCCGAACATGGAACTGATTCGCGAGGGTAACGAGCGGGTGCTGGCGGCTCGACTGGCCGACGCCAAGTTTTTCTTCGACGAAGATCGAAAGGTCAGGTTGGCCGACCGGGTGGACAAACTGAAGACCGTGACGTTTCACCAGAAGCTCGGCACGCTGTATCAGAAGACCGTCCGCATGGTCCGGCTTGCCGAGACGCTGGCCGAATTGCTGGGCCACCGCGGGTTGATCAACGAGTGCCGACGCGCGGCGGAACTGAGCAAGGCCGATCTGTTGACCGGCATCGTGGGCGAGTTCCCGACCTTGCAGGGCGTCATGGGAGGGGAATATGCGAGGCACGACGGTGAAGCCGAGGAAGTGAGCCGGGCCATCCGCGAGCAGTACCTGCCCCGCTCGATGGAAGGAGACTTGCCAGAGACGCAGGTCGGCAAAATCCTGTCCCTGACGGATCGACTCGATACCATCGCTGCCTTCTTCTGGGTCGGAATCGTCCCGACCGGCTCGGAGGATCCGTTCGCGCTTAGGCGACACGCCACCGCCATCGTGCGCCTCCTCCTCGAAGGCGATCTGCGCCTGAATCTCGCGGAAGCGGTCGCGCAGGCGACGGCCATCGTCGCGGCCGACGGTTTCACTCCCGGCGGCTCCGAACACGATGTTCGGCAACGCATCATCGCGTTCATCTTCGAGCGTGTGCGGCATTACGGCCGGACGGTCCACGGGCTCCGGGACGACGTGATGGACGCGGCCTTGAAACCGGCGGAGACGGGCCCCTTCGATCTGCTCGATGTGCTCGCCAAGATGCAGGCCTTGCAGGCCATCACGGACCGGCCGGAGTTCGATCCCCTGATGGTCGGCTTTAAGCGGGCGCACCGCCTCGTCGAAAAAGAACGCTGGGACCGCAAGCCGGTCGATCCGACGCTGTTTCAGCACCCCGCCGAATCGCAACTGCACGGGGTCGTCGCGGATGCGGCTCATCGCCTTCCGTCGCTCCTGAAAGACGGGCGATACGCCGAGACGTTGGATGTTCTCGTTCGAATGAAGCCGGCCATCGACGCGTTCTTTGCGGGCGTCATGGTCAACGCGGAAGACCCGGCCGTTCGCGGCAATCGACTGTCGTTGCTCCTGGAGGTGGACCGTCTCTTCGCGAGCGTCGCCGACTTCTCTCTCATCATGGTGCAGGGCCGTTAATGGGAGCGCGTCTCGATGGGCGATCCGTTCATCACGTCCGGCCCCTTTCACGAAAGCCCCGCGGAACGCCGAGCCAGACGATTGCGCCGGTTCTCGCTCGGGGTCACCATCGCGATGATGGTGCTGTGCAACGCGGTCTTTCTGCTCGGCATCTGGGTGAGCGGCGTGAATCTCGACCGCCTGATCCGCATCCCGGACGTGTTCAATCCCAAACAAGACGTGTGCCTGCGCCAGACATGGCGGAAAGTGATCGGCTCCGACGAACTGGTGCAACTCTGCTCCGAATGGATCAATCTGTCCGACCCTTCCGGTCAGACGCACCAGTTTCAGAAGGAGACCCAGGTCAAACAGGGAGCGGACGGACGGCTGTATTTCGACTACGGGACCCGCGTGGATTATCGACTGTTCATGTTCGTCCTGTTCGTTGTCGGGATCGTGGCCTGCGGTCTCCTGTTGAAACGGTATCTGGTGTCCCGTTATAAACTGCGGCTGGACTCGGCCGATCCCGAGGAATCATCCCTCACCCAGTAAGGGCTTCAGGAGAAGGAGACGGCAGCGTGGGCAAGAAGAAATATGTCTATTATTTCGGAGACGGCAGGGCGGAAGGCGCCGGCGACATGAAAGAATTGCTCGGTGGCAAGGGCGCCGGCCTGGCCGAAATGACCAACCTCGGTATCTCGGTTCCGCCCGGCTTCACGATCACCACCGAGGCCTGCGTCGAATATTACAAGCGCGGCAAGACTTATCCGCCGGGCATGTGGGAAGAGGCCCTCGCGGCGCTGAAGAAAGTCGAGCGCTCCATGGGCGCGAAGTTCGGCGATCCCGCCAATCCGCTGCTCGTCTCCGTGCGTTCCGGCGCGCGCGCGTCGATGCCGGGCATGATGGACACCGTGCTCAACGTAGGGCTGACGGAACGGACGGTCGAGGGCCTGGCCGCGAGGACCCGCAACGATCGCTTCGCTCAGGACAGCTACCGCCGGTTCGTCGCCATGTTCGGCAGCATCGTCATGGGCGTCGGACGGGAACACTTCGAAGTGATCCTCAAGCATAAGAAAGCCGAACTCGGCGTGACGCAGGATACCCATCTCGACGCCAAGGCGCTGAAAGAACTGGTCGCCAGCTTCAAGGCCTTGATCAGGGAGCACACGAAGCGGGATTTTCCCGATGACCCCTTCGAACAATTGAAGATGGCGATCGACGCGGTCTTTTCCTCGTGGTACGGCGCCCGCGCGGTGACGTACCGCCGCCTGTACAACATCCCCGACACCTGGGGCACCGCGGTCAACGTCGTCGCCATGGTGTTCGGCAATATGGGGGAGACGAGCGGCACCGGCGTGGCGTTCACCCGCGATCCGGCGACCGGCGAGAGAAAGTTCTTCGGCGAATGTCTGATGAACGCGCAAGGAGAGGATGTCGTCGCCGGCATCCGGACGCCGTTGCCGGTCAGCGAACTCGCCAGGCTCCTGCCGAACGCGTACAAAGAGCTCGAAGCCACCTACAAGAAGCTCGAGCGCCATTACCGCGACATGCTCGACCTGGAATTCACCATCCAGGAGGGCAAACTGTACATGCTCCAGACCCGGGTCGGGAAACGGACCGGCATCGCCGCCGTGCGGATCGCTGCGGATATGGTCAAGGAAGGCCTGATCACCAAAAAGGAAGCCGTCCTCCGCGTCGCGCCCGATCAACTGGCCCAGTACCTCTATCCGATCTTCGATCCCAAGGAAGAATCGAAGTGCACCGCGTTGGGCAAGGGCCTGCCGGCCGGCCCCGGCGCGGCCGCCGGGAAGATCGCGTTGACGCCGGACCGTGCGGTCGACATGAAGGCCGCCGGCGATCGGGTGATCCTCGTCCGGCAGGAGACCAGCCCGGACGACATCCACGGTATGAACGCCGCATTGGGATTCCTGACGGCGCGGGGGGGCATGACAAGTCACGCCGCCGTTGTGGCCCGGCAGATGGGCAAGGTCTGCGTGGCCGGCTGCGACGCGGTGGAGGTCGAAGACGGCCAAACCGTTCGGATCGGCGCCAAGGTCTTCCGGGAGGGCGACTACATCTCGATCAACGGTTCCACCGGCAACGTCTACGATGGCGATATTCCCGTCGTCGAATCCGAGATTATCCAAGTTCTGCAAGGCAAACTCGATCCGGCCAAGTCCGAGAAGTACCAATGTTTCGCCACTGTGCTGAAGTGGGCGGACGAGGTGCGGCGCCTCCGCGTGAGAGCTAACGCCGACGTGCCGGAGCAGGCGCAGATCGCCCGCGGGTTCGGCGCCGAAGGCATCGGTCTCTGCCGCACCGAGCATATGTTTTTCGCCGAGGATCGGGTTCCGATTATGCAGCGCATGATCCTCGCCCGCTCCCGGGAGGAGCGCGAACGCTACCTCGAGCAACTGCTGCCGCTGCAGAAGCAGGATTTCATCGGCCTGTACCGGGAGATGAAGGGATATCCGGTCACGATCCGCCTCCTCGATCCTCCTTTGCATGAATTCCTCCCGCACCGGGAGGAATTGATGGTGGAGATCGCTCGCCTGGAGCTGACGGGCGGAGACCCCGCCGTGATCGACGAGAAGCGGCGCTTGCTCGCTCGCGTCGAAGAGCTGCACGAGTTCAATCCGATGTTGGGCCTGCGCGGCTGCCGGCTGGGCATCACCATGCCAGAGATCACACGCATGCAGGTCCGGGCGATCATGGAGGCGGCCTGCGAGGTCGCCCGCGAGGGTAAGAAAATCGTCCCCGAAATCATGATTCCCTTGGTCGGCATGGTCTCCGAAATGAAAGCGCAAAAGGATCTGATCCGCGAGGTCGCGCAGGAGACGATGAAGCGGTATAACGTGAAGCTCTCCTATTTGGTCGGCACGATGATCGAGCTGCCCCGTGCGGCCGTGACCGCCGACCGGATTGCGGAAGAAGCGGAGTTTTTCTCCTTCGGCACGAACGACTTGACGCAGACCACCTTCGGATTTTCCCGCGACGACGCCGCCAAGTTCGTCGACTTTTACAAGACCGCCAACATCCTCGACGTCGATCCCTTCGCCGTGCTGGACCGGGAAGGCGTGGGCGCGCTGATGAAACTCGCGATCACCGCCGGTCGGAAAACCCGTCCCGACATCAAGCTCGGCATCTGCGGCGAGCACGGTGGCGATCCCAGTTCGGTGGAGTTTTGCCATCAGATCGGCCTCGATTACGTGAGTTGCTCCCCCTACCGAGTCCCGATCGCGCGCCTGGCCGCCGCGCACGCCGCCCTCAACGAAGAAACCGCCCCAAAGACGGCGACCGCTTCGGCGAAACGGGCGGCCCGAACGGCATCGCGGTCGCACCGCCGTATCGGAACAGCCCGCGCCAAGCGGTGAACCAGCAGGCGCTCGATCTCCGCTACATGACCCTGGCCCTTCGGTTGGCTTCGAAAGGGCGTGGGCGGACCAGTCCTAACCCGATGGTCGGGGCGGTGGTGGTCTCCAAGGGTCGCATCGTCGGGCGTGCGTATCACCGGAAAGCCGGCGGCCCGCACGCCGAAGTTCTCGCCCTCCGGCAAGCCGGCCGGCGCGCGCGTGGAGGCACTCTCTACGTTACGCTGGAACCCTGCAGCCACACCAACAAGCGCACTCCGCCCTGCGTTCCGTTGGTCATCGCCTCGCAGGTCCGGCGCGTTGTGGTCGCGATGATCGACCCCAATCCGCTCGTGAAGGGGAGAGGCGTCCGTAGGCTCCGACAAGCCGGGATCCGGGTGGACGTCGGCTGCTGTCGCGAGCAGGCCGAAACGTTGAACGAGGTCTATCGGCATTGGATCGACACAGGCCGTCCGCTCGTCATCCTGAAGGCCGGGATGACGCTCGATGGCAAGATCGCCACCGCCTCCGGCGAAGCGAAATGGATCACGGGAGACGCGGCGCGCCGCCACGTGCATCGGCTGAGAGGTCAGGTCGATGCGATCATGGTCGGAATCGGGACGATCTTGCGCGACAACCCGGAGTTGACCGCTCGAATCGGCGCACATTCGGACCGATTAGCTGGTCGTCAGCCGCTACGGGTCGTCGTGGACAGCCGGCTCCGCCTTCCCTTACACGCGCGCGTGACCTCGGTCCGGAGCGGCGCCGCCACGTTGGTCGCGACCACGACGGAGGCGCCGCGCAAAAAACTCACGCAACTGGAGGCGCGGGGGATCGAGGTCCTGACGTTCCCTGGTCGCGGCGGACGAGTGCCTTTGCCGGCCTTGCTGTCCGCTCTTGCGAAACGGCGGATCACCAGCCTGTTGTTGGAAGGGGGCAGCGAGTTGAACGCCTCGGCACTGCGGGCCGGGTTGGTCGATCGCGTCATGCTGTACGTGGCTCCCCGCCTGCTGGGAGGCCGAAACGCGATCGGCCTGATCGGCGGGCTTTCGCCGGCTCGCCTGGGAGACGCCGTGGCCCTGGAACGACTCAGCATCCGGAAGATCGGGGATGATATGCTGATTCAGGGCGACATTCGCAACATGTGAGACTCTATGATTCCTCCTTGCCGTTCATGGATCGGCCGTGCCGGACCCGCCGCCACCAGCCTCCTGTTGGCGTTCGGATCGTTTGTCCACGCCGCCGATGGTCCCTTTACGCATCCGCCGCCCGATCTCGCTTCCCTGGTTCAGGACTACATGACCGCCGGCGATGCCGACCAAGCCGACCGGTTGCTGGGCTCGATCCTCCGACACCCCGACGCCACGGTGCCGACCGTCCGACAGGTGCTGCAAGCCGGGCGTCCGTATACCCGGGCTCCGGTCGGGTTGCAGCCGAATGAACCCATTGGTGTCCGGGGCGGGACCTATCGATTCGGCTTGTACGTTCCTCCTTCGTACGAACCGACAAAGGACTATGCGCTCGTGGTCTGTCTCCACGGCGCCGGCTTTACGGGCGATCAATATTTGGAGCGATGGCGCGTCCGTCTGGGCGACGACTACATCCTGGCCTGTCCGACCATCCCGCAAGGGGCGTGGTGGACGAGGACTGCGGAGGACCTAGTCCTGGCGACCATTGCGGCCGTCCAGTCCCGTTACCGCATCGACCCCGACCGGATCTTTCTCACCGGCATGTCCAACGGCGGGATCGGCGCCTGGATCATCGGCGCCCACCACGCCGCACGGTTCGCGGGTTTGGCGCCGATGGCGGGCGGTCTGGATGACGTGCTGTTCCCGTTCCTGAGCAATCTTCGTTGGACGCCGGTGTACGTCATTCACGGTTTGAAGGACCAGGTCATGCCCGTGGATCTCAGCCGATCCATCACCAAGGAACTGGCCAGACTCGGCTATTCCTTCGTCTATCGGGAGCATGATCGGACGCATCCCATCGCCGGCGGCCACTACTTCCCGCGGGAAGAGCTCCCCGATCTTGTAGCCTGGTTCGGCACGCAACGGCGCATTCCGTTGCCCGCGCGGATGACCGTCGTGCGCGACGCATCGCATTTGCTGCCGTTCGGCTGGGTGCGGATCGACGCCACCGATCGCATCGCGGCGTTCAGCGAGAACCTGCTCGATGACCGCGACGACGCGATCCGACAGCGTCTCTACGCGAGGCTGGAGGCGGAGATCGTCGGTCCCAACCGCATCGAGGTCCGCAGCGAGCGGGTGCGGCAATACACCTTATTCCTGAACGAGCGGCTGGTGGATCTCTCCCGGCCGGTCACGGTGGTCACGAACGGCCGGACGTCCTACGAGGGCCCGGTCTCGCCCAACGTAGAGACCTTGCTGCGACAAGCGCGCCTTCGGCAAGATCCCGGGCAACTGTTTTCAACGCAGGTGACCGTCGCCGTCGAGCGCGCGCCGTGACACCACCCGATCAGCGGAACGGTCCAAGTGTCCCGTCGGCCGGAACATCGACGACGTGCGCCGTGCTTGTCGACCGAAGACGATGCGCATCCTTCAGAACTGCCGCCGAGACCATGCGTAAATCTCCATCCTCCGTTCAACCGGCCGCTCTCATTCGATGACGAGTTCGCACAGCTTCATTCTGCTCTGCGCGACCGGTCTCTTGTGCTTCATGAGCTACAACCTCGTGCGGATGCCGGTCCTCGCGCTGTTCGCCCAAACACTCGGGGCTGGTCCGGAAGCGATCGGCTTCATCGTTTCCGTCTCGACCTTGACCGGCGTCTTCCTCAAGCTGCCGTCCGGCGCCCTCTCCGACATCTATGGCCGGCGGCTGCTGCTGCAGGTCGGCGTCCTGGCCTTCGGCTTGCCGCCGTTCATCTATCCGTTTGTGTCCGACCTGAACGCGCTGACCGGCTTGCGGTTCGTGCACGGGCTGGCGACGGCGCTTTTCGCGCCCAGCGCGCTGGCCACTGTGGCGGATTTGTTCCGAGAGCGGCGCGGCGCTGCGTTGGGTACCTATACCGCCTGCACGCAAGCCGGCGCGTTGCTGGGGCCGATGATCGGAGGTTGGCTTGTCTATGCGGCCGGCTTTTCCGCAACCTTCGCGACCGCCGGCGCCTTCGGCTGTATCGGCCTGCTCGTCTTTTACAGTCTCAGGCTGAATCCGCCTCCACCGAGCTCGCGCGACAAGGGCCTCCGGCCGGTGCTGGCCGAGATGTGGACCGGTTTCTCGGTCGTCGCCCGCAACACAAGAGTGCTGGTGACCAGCTTGACGGACGCGGCCAAGATGGTCGCCAACGGAGCCTTGATGGCGTTTCTCCCGATCTACGGCACGGCGGTCGGATTAAACCCTGGTGAGGTTGGGATGCTGTTCGGCGTGCAAGGGATCACTTCGTTCTTGTCCAAGCCGATCATGGGACGGGTATCGGATCGAGTCGGCCGGCAACCGCTGATTCTCCTCGGCCTCCTCATCTGCGCGACGACGTTCGCGCTGATTCCCTCCATCGTCAACTGGCCGATCCTGCTGATGTTGTCGGCCTGGTTCGGCTTCGGCGAAGCCGTCGTTTCGTCATCCTCGTCGGCACTGGTGGCGGACAGCTCCCAACTGAAAACCCTGGGAGCGGGCATGGGTATGCAGGGGACAATTATGGACGTCGGCCACGCCGGCGGTCCATTGCTGGCCGGATTTCTGATCGCCAATCTGAGCTATCAAGGCGCGTTCACGATCATCGCCGGCCTCCAACTCGCCGCAGCGGCGATTTTCTGGGTCACGATGAGGAAGAGATAAGGGGATGCTATAATATCGCCGCCAGTCCAGGAGGATCGGACGTGAAGCCGGAGTACGGCACCGAAGACATCGTCGTCGGGGTGCTGGCCGCGCTGGGCGTGGTCGTGTTGATCGTGGTTTTCGTCTGGGTCTTCCGCGAAGTCATGTTGAAAAAATAAGACCGCCGTATGTTCACCGGTATTGTCGAGGAAATGGGCGTGGTGACCAACCTGGTCAAAGGGGTCACCGGCACGCGTTTGAACATTTTGGCGTCG